>Ga0185299_10000592_pt1 | contig 92553 bp, 76 predicted proteins | sample PaiPotPPA55metaG_FD_128002 | JGI IMG/M metagenome (GOLD analysis project Ga0185299, IMG submission 128002) | Iron sulfur acid spring bacterial and archeal communities from Banff, Canada, to study Microbial Dark Matter (Phase II) - Paint Pots PPA... ...
TGGGATTTTGTCCTGGGAATAGCGCTGGGCTAGGCTCTCGTTGATGACCACCACTTTCTCCTTATCCGCGCTGTCCTGATCGGAAAAGAACCGCCCGCTTAAGACGGGAACGCCAGCCGTTCGAAAGTAGTTGGGCGAGATGTACTGTGCATATAATAAGGGGCATTGACTGAGTTCTGGGTCCGGTTGGCCCGCGATTCCGAAAGCGGTCGTGCTACCACCCCCTGCGAACGGTAAGCCAGCGTCGAAGCTGGCATCGGTCACTCCTGGCAAACGATTGATCCTGGAAACCAACCGGTCGAAGAATTCCTGGCAATCGGCTTGGGTGGCATACTTCTTATCGGCGAGATAGATATCAGCCGTAAGGATATGTTCCGGATTGAACCCAAGAGGCGTGTTTTGCAAAGCCTGAAAACTTCGCAGGAGCAGACCGGCGCCAATTAGTAGAATCGAGGTCAAGGCGACCTGCCCGCCAACCAGGAAAGCCTGAGTTCGATGCCGCTCACGCCCGGCGGTTCCAGATCGATCGCCTTCCTGTTTAAGCGCGGAAGCGAGATTGATTTCGGAGTTGGTTAACGCCGGAACCAGTCCAGAGAAAAGCGCGGTCAACAGCGTGACTACCAAAACAAATAGCAGCGTCCCCGCGTCCAGGCTGATCTCCTGAAACCGAGCAATATCGGGAGGCGCCAGACTCTTGATAACGGTTAAGGCCCAGGTAGCGAGTAACAGGCCAATCATTCCCCCGATTACCGCTAGAACTGCGCTTTCAAATAGGAGTTGGATAATCACCCGTAGCCGGCCGGCCCCAAGTGCTGAGCGGATGCTGATTTCTCGTCTGCGTTCGCGCGCCCGGGCCAAAAGTAAATTGGCAACGTTCGCGCAGGTAATTAACAACAAACAGGCAACCGCGCCCTCCAACAGCCAGAGCGTCAGCGAATAGTCGGTCATCGCGCTATCCAAGTACGGAACCAAACGGATCCCGAATGCCTTGTCGGTCTCGGGATAGCGCACAGCAAGATTCTGGCGGATCACCTCCAAATCAGCCTGCGCGGAGCGAAGTTCCACCCCTTCCTTTAAGCGAGGGATGCAGACAAAGTTATGGTTGCCTCGGTTGGTTGTCAGGAGCGTGCCGAAACGCGGGTTTTGTCCAAGAGGCACATAGAGTTCAACCGGGGCGGACTCATTTGCTTGCGCCGGCGTCACTCCAATCACTTGAAAACGTTTTCCGTTCAGGGACAGATCTTCCCCGATTAAACTTCGATCCGAATGAAAACGCGTCCGCCAGAGATGTTCGCTAATCACGACAACGGCCCGGGCGCCTGGTTTCTCCTCAGCCTCACCGAAGGGACGGCCTATCAGGAAGGGACGCCCCAACATTCGGAAGAACTCCCCGGTCACACACAACCCGCTAATGCGTTCCGGTTCACCCCGAGCGGAGAGGTTGAAGTCGTCTCGCAGAAAAGCGGTCATGCTATCAAAAGAATGCTGGTTCGCGCTGAAATCGACATAGTCCGGATAACTCAAATCGACATTATCAAAATTCCGGAATGGCTGAAAAATCTGTGCGAGGCGCTCCGGATGGGGGTAAGGCAGCGGTTTCAACAGAACCCCATTCACCAGGCTAAAGATCGCGGTATTAGCGCCAATCCCCAATCCGAAGATCAGGATTGCCATGGTGGTAAATCCCGGTGTTCTGACCAGTAACCGGATTGTGTGGCGGAGATGAGAAATTAGACTTCGCATAAGCGCTGGCAATTAAAAAGAGGAATAGCCGCAAAAGAGCGCAAAGATCACAAAAAAAAGGAAAGCCGAAATCTTCGTTACAGCGGCAAGTGGTTATATGGCTATCATCTCCTGACATCTGCTTTTTTTGGGTTCCTTGTGTTCTTTTGCGGCTATTCGATTTCACTCCCGGAGCGCCGTGATCGGATCGATGCGGGTCGCTCGGAATGCGGGCAGTAGACAGGCGAGGAGCGCAGCGAGGGCGAGCACCATAGTACCAGTTAGCAACGCGGTAGGATCACTTGCCGAAACCCCATAAAGGACGCTTCCTATCATCTGGCCCAATATAATCCCGGCGCCTAATCCAATGATGAGTCCCACGCAAATAATACGGAGTCCCTGGTAAGTAACCAATTTAATAATATTGGTTGCTTCGGCCCCTAAAGCCATTCTTACGCCGATCTCCCGGATTCGAAGACTTACCGAATAAGAAAGCACTGCGTACAATCCGATGGCAGCCAAGAGGAGCGCCACGCCGGAGAATAGAGTAACTACGATCAGCGAAAGGCGGTTCGTAGCAAAGCTCTTGGCAATGAGATCGTTATAAGTCCCTACATTGGCTAGAGGAAGATCCGGATCGATCGTAGCGACCGTTTTTCTCAAGACCGAGGTCATGGACTGCGGGTCAACATTGGTATGCAGGACCAACGTTTCAAACTTAGCAAATTGTCCGAAGCCTCCTGCGCTCTGGGAGTACGGGAAGTAACATTGAAATGGCGTTTGCTCGATCTCGGGGTCATTGTGCTGCACGTTAGCTACCACACCGACGATGGTGGTAAGGTGACGTGGCCGGTTAAACAGATGCCCCATATCATCAAGTTGTTTTCCGATCGGGTCTTGACCGGCGAAGAAGCGTTCCGCAATACTCTGGTTGATAATGACGACGTTCTCGGCATTGGGCTGGTCTCGATCATCGAAGAGACGACCTTTCAACAACCGGACTCCAAGCGCTCTAAAATAGCTCGGAGACACAATCTGGTGAATCATCCAGGGTAACCGGCTCACATCGGTTACCGGCTGACCTGCAATGATCAAAGTCTCGTGGTCGCTGTTATCGCCGAAGGGAATTCCATCGTTGAGCCCAGCGTCGACTACCCCGGGTAAGTGGCGAGTCTTATCTAACAAAGAATCGAAGAAGGCCTTCCGCTTTTCCTCATCGGCGTACTTCGTACTGGCCAGGTAAACATCCGCGACCAGGACGTGATCACTGTTGAACCCCAATGAAACACTTTGTAGCGCCAAAAAACTGCGTAAGAGCAACCCTGCTCCGATCAAAAGCACCGATGCCAGGGCAACCTGACCGATCACCAGAATATTCTGGCTGCGGTGGCGTTGCCGCCCGGCAGTGCCAGTCCTTCCTCCTTCGTCGCGCAGAGTTGAAGCTAAATTTGTTCGCGATAGAACCAGAGCGGGGAGCAATCCAAAAAGCACCGCCGTAACCAGCGTTAGACCAAAAACAAACAGCAAAGAGGTTCCATCGATCGAGATAGTCTGGAGGCGTGTGATCCTGCCTGGATCAAGAAACTTGATCAACGAGACTCCCCAGCAAGCAGTCAGCAAGCCAGCGGCTCCCCCTAGCAACGCGAGCACTAGACTCTCGCTTAAGAGCTGAGTTAACAAGCGTCCGCGACTCGCCCCCAAGGCAGCGCGCACCGTTATCTCTTTAGTTCGTTCACGTGCCCTCGCCAGCAATAGGTTCGCGATATTCGCACAGGTAATTAAAAGTAGACAAACCACCGCTCCACCTAGCAGCCAGAGCGTCGTTGAATAGGCACTGACCACGCTATCTAAGAACGGCACCAGTTTGATACCGAACGGAGCGCTCGTGTCCGGATACTGAGTGACTAAATTCCGGGTGATGACCTCAAAGTCCGTCTGCGCTTGCTCCATGGTGCCCCCGTCTTTGAGACGCCCGATGCAGTCAAACATATGGCCGCTGCGCCGAGAGCTCACGTCCTTGTACTGCGGATCCAGAGTAAAGGGAATGTACAGGTCAATCCTTGCTATTTCATTGGCCTGCGGCGGGGTAATCCCGATGATTTCGAAACTGCGCCCATTCAAAGTGATGCTCTTACCAATTACCTTCGGATCCCCGTTAAACCTTTTCCGCCAGAGCGCATCGGTCAGCACCACAACATTAGCCGCTACTTTCTCTTCCTTCTCTCCAAAGGGTTGACCTAGCAGGAACGGTCTTCCCATGACGGCAAAGAAGTTGCCGGTAACATAAGCGCCGTCTATACGCTCGGGTTCGGCATCTCCAGTGACCTGAAAATCATCAGTATGAATCAGCGTTAAATCCCGAAGCGTATGTTGGCTGGCCTTAAAATCGACGTAGTCACTGTAGGCCATATTCATCCGCGGGACATCTTGGGTCGGCTGATAAATCCGTACCAACCGATCCTGCTCCGGATACGGCAGCGCCTTCAATAGGACGCCATTAATCAAGCTAAAAATCGCGGTATTAGCGCCAATGCCCAGTCCGAGGATGATAACCGCCGTGATGGTAAACCCGGGAGACTTCATCAATCGCCGAATCGTGTGCCGGAGATGGGAAATTAGGTTTCGCATTAGGGATCCGAGCTTTTTCGCCACAAAGACACAAAGAACACCAAGTAAGACTTAGGAATTGATTTCGGTCTTCACTATTTCCTTAGCTTGATGACCTCTGTGGCTTTGTGGTGAAATTCGTTTTAACCAATAGCCAATAGCCGATAGCCAAGGGGTAGGAGCCAGATGCTGGCAGCGGATTAAGGCGTTCCGGGATAAGGGTCTTCGCCGCCGTTTTGGCTCCGTACGCTTTGCGGTCAGGGCTCATACGGTACTCTCCTCTGGCTACCGGCTGTTGGTTATTGATCATTTCGTACTCAGTAAAGCGGCTTTGGCGCACGCTCGATGCGGCTCGGCGCGCGTACAGGCATAGCCGCTCCGATTGGTGAACAAACGTTGGTCTCGCTGCGAGGACCTGCCGGTTGTCCGGGAGCCTCGCCCTACCAACCTTTGTCCACACGCTTTTCATCACTTGTCGGCCGATCCGCTCCTGCCTTCCTTCGGAGCGCGATCCGATTCCATTTCAAAGAACTGGCTCGCACAAATCAGAATACAAAGTTCGCGAAGACGGATTCTTTCTTCGGAGGCCAGATAGCTTTCGCTTCCTTGAAATTCTTCCTGGCTCACCACCGGTGAAAGTAGCTTCCTTGACATGTCCTATCTCCGCGAACTCTGTAATGAAACTAGGGTTTGTTGACCGCGCGAGGCGTGATCTCGCCGGCGTTTTCGCTGTTCTCCGCCACAATCTGTCCATCGAAAAGATGAATGGTGCGATCTGCATAACCGGCAAAGCGGGAATCGTGGGTTACCATACAGATGGTAGCGCCGTTCGCGTGCAGGTCAGCGAGCAGGTCCATCACCGCATCGCCGTTCTTACTATCCAGGTTGCCGGTCGGTTCATCCGCCAACAGGATTGACGGCGAGCCCACCAGCGCCCGAGCGACGGCAACTCGTTGTTGTTGTCCCCCGCTCAGCTGATTCGGGTAATGCCGTTGCCGATGGCTCATCCCGACTCGGTCTAATGATTCCAGGACTCGCTGTTTGCGTTCATTCCGGGGCATTTCACCTCGATAGGTCAACGGTAGCTCGACGTTCTCATAGACGGTCAGATCACCAATCAGGTTGAAACTCTGAAAGATGAAACCGATCTCGCGATTCCGGATCCGGGCTCGTTCGGATAGTTTGAGTTGCTCGACTTGCCTACTATTCAACCGATAAGCGCCATCCGATGGGGAGTCCAAAAGTCCCAGAATCGATAGGAGCGTCGATTTGCCGCAACCGCTGGGTCCAGCAATCGCCACGTATTCGCCTTGCAAAATCTCGAGATAAATTCCAGCTAACGCGTGGGTCTCGATCTCGTCTGTCAGAAACACTTTCTTTATCGCATCCAGGTGGATTAGGGGGTCGTTGGACATTTTAGCGGGTTGGCATTTGGTAGTTGGCGGTTTGCGGTTCGTGCTTGGCGATTCTTGGGAGAAGTAATCAGTGATCAGTATTCAGTAATCAGTTTTTTTAATGGCCGTTCGTGAGAGGCGGTTCTTGGGTGTCGTCGAAGACCACCCGAATCAAGCTCACTACACATCGCGGGTCGCAAAAGTTTCGATCTTGTTTGATTTTTCGTTCAAGTTTCATTTTACCGACTCGTCACTGATTATTGGATCGCTGCGTCGCCAAATTCATTCTTGCCTCAACGCAATCACAGGGTCGATGCGCATGGCTCGCCTGGCGGGTACATAGTTAGCGAGCAGACCAACGCCAACCAGAATCGCAATGACTGCCATGAAGGTCTGGGGATCAGTCGCTTCGACGCCGTAGAGCAGACCTTGCATCAGTTGGGTAAGACCAATGGCTGCTACCAGGCCGACACCAATGCCAACGCTGAGCAACTTAACGGCCTCAACCAGAAGCAGCCGGAACAGATCAAAACGTTGCGCTCCAATCGCGGCTCGCACCGCGATCTCCCGGGTCCGCTGGGCGACACCGAAAGAGATCACACTGTAGATACCCATTGCCGCCAGCATCAGCGCTACGACGGCAAAAGCGCCAACGAACCAGAGGTGCAGTTTGCGATCGCCGAACGAATCCGAGATTAGTTCAGACCAGGGGTGAACTCTCGACACCGAAACCATCGGATCGATCTCAGCGATGTTTTGCCGGAGCGCGCTGGCTAAGGTTGCCGGATCAATCGAATCGGCGACCTGAACTACTAAGTCCATCCCGACAGCTAAGTTGACTCCGCCTAGCCCGTAATGTGGCGACTGGCTGACTGGGAAATAGAATTCATCGCGGGTCGGCGCCGTTAAGCCGAACTGCCGGACATCACCCACGACGCCGACAATGGTTCCAATCCATCCGCCTTCGTTATCGATCTTGTGGCCAATGGCATCGGCTGGACTTTTCCAGAACCGCAGCGCCATCGCCCGGTTCACCAGAATCGTGGGTGGGCTATCCGGCCCATCCCCGGCATTGAACAGTCGTCCGGCAATCAACGGAATCCCCGCTGACTGAAAATAATCGCCGCTAATCACACGAAACTGGGCGACTGGCTCATGACCGGTGGGAAAGCGTTCCCTTCCTACAATTTGAAACCCGGTGTCGCTGTCACCTGGAGTCAGGGGTAAAATGGTGGTGGCTCCAGCTGACTTGACGCCAGGAAGGCGAGCGATTCTTTCTTGGACCTGTTGATAAAAGGATCGGATCAACTCGTCTTTGGGATAACGACCGGGCGGTAACGAGACCAAAGCGGTTAATATCTTTTCCGGGTGTTGGATCCCGGAGTCGGTTGCCTCGACTTTCAAGAAGGATCGGAGAAGCAACCCGGCACAACTGAGCACTAAGAGTGCACATCCGATTTCGGCGATGACTAAGGCGTTTCTAATTAAGGCCTGACGAACTCCGCCAGCGGCACCACGAGAATTCTCTCGCAGCACGGTTTGTAACGCGCCTTTGCCGGAAACAGCTAAGGCCGGCAGCAATCCGCAGATTGTTCCTACTAGCAGTGAAAGAATTAACAAAAAGAGTAAAGCTACGCCATTGAGCTGTACCTCAGACGAACGCGGCAGGTGAACATTGGCAAGAAAAGTAAACAGCTTTATCCCCCAGTTAGCCAAAAGAATTCCCAGCAGGCCGCCGCTGACTCCTAGTATGAGGCTTTCCACCAGCGATTGGCGCGCCAACCGCCAGCGGCTGGCTCCAAGTGATGCTCGTATGGCCAGCTCGCGCTTCCGATTCAGAGCGCGAGATAGCAATAGGTTCGCCAAATTGAAAGCCGCGATCAGGAGCATGCAACCCACCGCCCCTTGAAGCATGAGGAGCGCCGGGCGTTGGCTACCCACCATATCTTCCTGCAATTGAACCAACCGAATTCCGACCCCGGTGTTGTCATTCGGATATTGATGCTCAATGTTCGCCGCCAGGTCAGACATTTGGGCACGGGCTTGAGCCAGGGTTACGCCTGGTTTCAATCTCCCATATACCTCCAGCCAGCGATTGCCTCGATCCCCTAGTTGGGAACTGTTGAACACGACCGGCATCCATAGTTGAATGGTCTCATCCGGGAAATGAAACGAATTCGGCGCGACGCCAATTATCGTGTACGACTCCGCATCTAACTGAATCGTATTTCCCAGCGCGGCTTCCGGAGACCCGAATAGTTGACGGCTGAGACTCTCGCTAAGAACCACCACATGCGAGTTCCCGGTTTGATCTTCATTTGGAAGAAAACCCCGGCCAGAACTCGGGTTCACACCCATCAGTTGAAAATAGTTAGGAGACACGGCGGCGACCGTGATCCGTTGAGCGCCATTGGTCCCTTGTAGCGAGATATCTTTGATCCGGCAGGCGGCTAAGTTTTGGAATACCGTGTTTTGTTGTTTCCAATCCAGGAAGTCTGGCGCAGAAGCCAAGCTGTAAGGCCAGGCTGGCTCCCATTCAGAATATAGCCGCACTAGTTGAGCCGCCTGCGGAACCGGAAGTGACCGGATCAACACTGCTTCTACGATGCTGAACACCGCAACATTTGCTCCTATCCCGATTCCAAGAGTCAATACCGCCATGATGGTGAAGCCGGGGGACTTCTGGAGCAGTCGCAGGGCGTGGCGAACATCTTGAAACATACCAGTTAGGGGGTGATGGTTGGGCAGTGCGAAGAATGTGATTGGTGACTAGTGATTCGTGATTGGTATAGCGGAGACCCCTCCGCGACCAAGCGCGGCGTGTAATTGGCAGAGCTTCGACTGCCTACTATATGTCCATTGACATTCTTCATTTTGCTTCTCCAAGGTTGTCCAATCACCAATCACCTAAGCTGTATCCGTTCGTGACTATCAAAGGCGCTGGTGTCCGACAAAATGACTCGGTCGCCTGGGGTTAGTCCGTTTTCGATGACGACCTTGGTGGCGGAGCCGCGGCCTAACTTGACCTTGGTTCTGGCGGCGGTAACGCCATCCGCGCTTAAACGGAAGAGGCCGATGGTGGAGTCGTCCTGACCGAACGCTGGCCGGCCGACATAAACCGCGTCAGTTAGCCGTTCTAGTTCGATGGTGCCTTCGACGCTTAGATCCGGTCTGGCACCTCTAGGCAATTCCATGCCGTGAAAAGTGACATCGACCAGCACGGTTCCTTCCCTCACCGCCGGATCGATTCGGGATACGTTGCCGCTCACGATACTGCCGTTGCGCATATCAACTTGAGCGGTTTGTCCGATAGCGATATCCCGCGCTTGTGTCTCCGGAATCTTGATCTGCGCTTTCAACTTGGTGTTGTTAGCGACGCGCGCCAGGTTGGTACCGGCGGATACGCGTTGCCCGACATCCACCGCGATTTGTTGGAGAACGCCATCCATACCGGCTTGCACGCGAAGCGCATCGACTTGGCTATGACGCAGATCGGCTTGCGCATGTGCCTGGTCTAAATCGGTTTGGGCAACCGCCCTGCGCGGTTCCATTGACCGCTTGGCGAATTCGTAGCGCTGTTTTTCTACTTCAAAATTTGCCGAGAGCTCGGTGGCGGCGATTTGCGCTTTCTTAAAATCGAGCTCGGAGATCAAACCGCCTTTGGCTAAGCGTTCATCTGCTTCAAATTCGGCCTTAGCGGTGTCGCGGTCGGCTTGCGCTTTGGTTAAAGCGGCTTGCCGCTCCAATAGCTCTCCTTCAAGCTCGGATTGGAGTTGGGTCAGTTTGGCTTCCGCGCTTTTAACGGCGGCATCCGCATCACGCGCTCCCTGTTCCAATTCAGCGCTGCTCAAGATCAATACGACCGAATCTGCTTTCACTTCGGTTCCCGGCCAGATCACAATTTGTTCAACCCGTGCATCGGTCCGGGCCGGGATCCAACGGACATCTTCCGGAACCAAAGTCCCGATTCCCCGGACATCGCGAATCAACGGGCCGCGCACCACGGTATCGATCCAGACTGAACTGCGATCGACCGCGGGCAAAGCGGGCTCGAGTCGAGAAATGAAAATGCTGACTCCAGCCACCAGTGCCGCCGCAAGTACGAGCAGCAACACATTTCTCCGCCATTTTCGCTGGCGATATCCGATTCGAGGGATATCCATCCGCGAACCGTCCGCCGGGACGGAAAAACTTGCTTCCGCTTTCTTCTTAGGCAGCACGCGAATCGTCACGGGTTAGGTCGTTTGGATTGGGTAAACCACTGGTTGGATATCCGGGCGCTCGCAGACAACTGATGAACCTTTGGGCGAATTGGATTGGACCGAAGCCGGTGTGATCTGGCAGAGGCTCAGGACAATGCTGAGGACGCTGCAGGCAGCGAAGACCGCCCACACGGCTGACTCCGCAAGACCAGTGTTACGAACTGCTCGCTGAGATTCACGTTGAAATTCCATGGTCGAAGAGAATGGGATGATTTTCATAATAACAGCCTTCGTCCATCCCATAGGCAATTAGCGTGCCAAGCCAAAATGCAATTTATAAGTCGCTGTATATCAACGATTAATGAAGATGGACCTTTTTTGTGTCATGGGTTTTCCTATCTCAAAATAGGATTGGTATTCTCAATTTGAGACGAGCGGTGAAAGAGGAGCGAACTCCGAATGGATTCTCCGGCGCAACGATTTCTCGTCCTCGTCGTCGTCGTCCTCGTCCTCGAAACGTTTTCTTTGCGCCGTTCACGAATTTTCCGCGATTCGCTTTCCGGTGTGCAGCATCTCTGAACCTGGTCCGCCCCAAGTCGAGGACGAGGACGACGACGAAGGACGAGGACGATTTTGCCTGCGGCTATTAAATCTCTTCCAACAACGGCAGATGAAGCTCGGCGATGCAACCGACAGTTCCGTCGCTCCGATTTTCGAGTGTCAGGCTGCCGCCGTGCGCTTCGGCAATCTGCCGGCTTAAAACCAGACCAATGCCACTTCCACTAGACTTGGTGGTGAAAAAGGGAACGAACAAATTGGTCGGGTTCGCGATCCCGCTGCCTTCATCGATGACCTGAACCAGCCATTCGTTTTGTGAGCGGTGCCAGGCGATTTCTACGTCGCCACCGTTCTCCAAACTGGCGTCCACAGCGTTTCGGATCAGGTTGATTAAGAGTTGCTCAATCTGATCGCGATCGATACTGACCATCGCTTTTTGGTTGCAAGCCGTTTTCACGGATACCCGGGTTTCCAAGGCCGCCACTTGTCGAATAATGGGACCAAGCTCGACCGGACGCAGGGTTGGGGGCGGCAACCGGGCTAAGCGTGCGTAAGCGGTCATGAAACGCCCTAAAGCGGAAGCGCGATCCCGAATGATACTCATTCCCCCTTGGAGATCGGATTCCCAACTGTGTGGCCGAGTCGCTGGCGCCTGTGCCAGCAAGTCCCTCAAGCTTTCGGCGATTGATTGAATAGGGGCCAATGAATTGTTGATTTCGTGGCCAAGCACCCGGATCAATCGTTGCCAAGCCAATCGTTCTTCTTCCCGGAGCGCCCGTCCTAAATCGGTTAAAACTAGCAATTGATGCGGCCGTCCCCCCTCGCGGAAAGTGGTTCGGCGTAACCCCCAACGGGTCCCGGCGCGACCGGGAAAATCTCTTTCCACCAATCCGACTGGTTCACCGGACAAGCAGTCGTCCAGCCCTAGCTCTTGAGCATCATGTCCCAGAGCTCGCGCTTCAGAGCGCGCCAATAGGTTAGCGCCGGCCGGATTCATCAACCGAAGTTTTCCTTTCTCGTCGAAAGTAAAGACGGCAATCTCCACTGCGGCGATCACCGCCTTAAGGAGGGCGCTCGCTTCCGTGGCTTGCCGTCTTTCGACTAACAATTGGTTACCCAGAGCGTTTACCTCCTTCATCACGTCACCCAAGGAATCGGTTTGGCGGGCAGCACGGGCCCGGAGAGAGTAATCACCTTCGCGGAGTGCAGCCAATAAGTTGGTCAGCGTTCGAATCGGAAACAAGACACGCTCTCGCACCATCAGGATTGCCGCGATCCATACCCCGACGGTTACAGCGCCAACCCCGAAACGAACCGACCAAGGCCATGGCGAATCCCTCAGCAAAATCAACGTTGCAAAGACAGCCGGACCCCCAGCCAGAAGCGTAAAGACTTGGACGCTTCTATCAAAGGGCAGTTTACGCCGCCCCGGAGGCCGAGTTGGCGATAAGTCGCGCATTAAGCAAATTTCACCACAGAGACACAGAGGTCACAAAGTTTAGAGGGACAATAATTTTCTTTTCAGGACAGCATCACGCAATCGAAGAAGGAGCCAGGAGCCAGAATCCAGGATTCAGGAGGCCAGGCGCGCGGGTGAACATAGTGCGTGCAAAGCGATTTTTGAGAGGTGGCTCGAAAGTAAGCAGTATTCAATAAACAGTGATCAGTTGTTATCACGGTCCAACGACCAGGACTTGCCCCACCCAGATCCTCCTGGCTCCTGGATTCTGGCTCCTGAGTCCTCTCCTCACAGCCCATATTGCTGTAAACGCCGGTAGAACGTGCTTCGGCTGAGGCCTAGCGCTTCAGCGGCGCGGCGAGCATTCCCCCCGTACCGGTTGAGAGCTTTTTTGATCAGTACCTTTTCGATGTCTTCCAAAGTCATTTCATCGAGACGCGATGAATCGGTTGACGTTTGGCCCCCGACATCGGCTAGGCCAAGATCCGGGGGTCGAATTTGGGCGCTGTCCGCCATCAGGACGGCTCGTTCGATAGTATGGTCGAGCTCGCGCACATTCCCGGGCCAACGATGAAACATCAGAGCTTTCTCGGCCGCCGGGTCGATCCCATCAAAACGCTTACCATAGCGACCGGCATGGCGTTCCAAGAAATGCCGGGCTAAAGGAACGATATCCTCCGGGCGGTCGCGTAAGGGCGGGATCTGAATTTCGACTGTCCTTAACCGAAAATAGAGATCGCGTCTGAAACGGCCGGCTTCAACTTCGGCCGGTAGATCGGCATTAGTCGCTGACAAAAGCCTGACGCTAGCCTGCCGAGTTTTGGAAGAGCCGAGCCGCTCGAATTCTCCCGTTTCAACGGTCCGGAGTAGTTTAGCCTGTTGCGAGAATGGAATATTTCCGATCTCATCCAAAAACAAGGTACCACCATCTGCGATTTCGAAGCGCCCGGCACGTTCACTCTTCGCGTCGGTGAACGCTCCTTTCATGTGCCCAAACAATTCACTTTCAAACAGGTTCTCGTTCAGGCCACCCATATTGACGGTTACAAACGCTTTCTCCGCGCGTTGGCTAGCCGTATGAATGGCGCGCGCCACTAGCCCCTTCCCTGTCCCGTTTTCGCCGGTTACTAATACGTTGGCATCGGACGGAGCTATCCGTTGAATGGTCTCTACCACCGCCCGCATTCCGGCCGAATGCGCAATCAACCCGCTGGCTGCCAAGGCTGGCTTTCGGTTCGAGATGAGACCGGCATCACCGCGTAGAACCTGATTTTCCGATTCCAATCGCTGGCCGCGCTGTTCGGCTGCCGCAAAATCGAGTTGGTTTCGGACAATGGCGACTACGCGCGCGTTTTCCCACGGTTTTTGGAAAAAATCTCGGGCGCCGGTTCGCATGGCGGCGACCGCCAAATCGACCGTAGCCCAAGCTGTCATCACCACAATGGGCGGCGCCCCTTCTAGTTTCTTAACCTGGGCGATCAGTTCGAGACCTTCCTGACCGCTGGTGGTGTCACGAGCATAGTTCAAGTCCAGCAGAATCAGAGCGATCTCACTGCTTTCCAGCGTTTCCAGCACTTCTTTCGGAGAAGTCGCTAACCCAACCTCGTATCCTTCTTTGGCCAGTAGAATCCGGAGCGCTTCCCGGACAGCGGCTTGGTCATCTGCGATCAGGATACGAGGAGGTGAGGAATTAAGCATCAGACCAATAGATCGATGGAATCGTTACAACCGCAAGGGAGGAAAGGGGTAGAGGAGACAGGAGTCAGAATCCAGGCGCCAGGAGGTCAGGGGTTTGGCAAGCGATGGGCGGTGTGGTCGCGGGGTCAGCTTTTGGCGAGCGGCTTTCGGAACCGCAACTGCGAATGGACACGAATTGACGCAAATAAGCAGCTCGTCGATTCGCGTTGATTCGTGTCCATTCGTAATTCGCTCGGTCTCCTCGATAAAGCGACCGATACGATCTTGATCTGTTCGTATCTCGATCATTAGTGATTTTCATAGAATAGGCACAATGTGTGCCATAAGACTGCAACAGATCGCGTTTTCGGGTTCACAAAGGCTATCCTCCAGCCAGCAGCGCTTTATCCCTATTGGCTTTTGCGGAGCGCTTCCAAGAAAGACGTTCGCGATTCTCGCTAAGGTTTCCAGCGGGCCGACGCATCGGTGTTTCAAAATGAGAGGCGCGGTCTCAATTTGAGAAAGCGACCCGCCTTACCACGGCGCTTAAGGCATGCCCCCGTTTAAAGTTGGTACGGGCGGTGCTACAGTTCTCAGCATCTATGGGCACCATCGGGACAACTAACGCGGCTAACAGTATCAGTTCGTCTACCCCACTGAAATCGCCAAACGCTATCCCGGTCTATCAAGTGGGGTTGCCGTTTATTGGGTCTACCCACCAATTTCGTCGCAACCCGTTTCAATTTCATCTTGATGGGTATCAGCGTTGTGGACCCATCTACCGGACTCGACTCGATGGGAAAAACTGGATCGTTTTGGCCGGACTGGAGGCCAATGATTTGGTTTGGCGCAACACCGACCTCTGGAGTTACCGGCAGGCGAATGCCGCATTCGCGGAACAACTCGGTTCGGGTCATGTGACCCAACTGGATGGCGAACCGCACAAGAAACGCCGCCAACAGCTCAAACCGGGATTCAAGATGGAAGCGGTGATGCGTTATCTCCCGCAGATGGACCTGGTGGCGGCGGAGCTGTTGCCGGCCAGGTGCGACCGGCCGATCAATATTACAGACGCATTTGCCGAGTTGATCTTGTTGATCACGGCGCGAACGACTTTCCGTTGTGATTTGTCGCCGGCGATGGTGACCACGATGAGCCATTGGGAACATGACTTCATCTATGGAACCAGCTTAGGTTGGCGACGTCATTTTTATTACCGGCGCCCGGTCTACCACCGGATGAAGAAGGACGTTTTCGCTGAGCTTGAAAGAATTCTGGACCAGCGCCTCCAATCAAAAGAGGAGCTGGAAGACAATCTAGCCGCAATCGTGAAAGCGTACCAAGAGGCGGGGCAGCCCGTTAATCGCTGGGAGCTGATCAATACGATCTACCTAATCCTGTTAGCCGGTATCCATAATACCTCGAATTTGATCCATTGGTGCCTCCTCTATCTCTGGAGCGACCCGGCTTGGCTGGAGGAACTTCGCGAAGAGTTGAGTCAATGGGATACCACTAATTTCAAGGGAATGGCTCAGTTCCCAAAGTTGAAAGCAACCATTCAGGAGGTTCAACGGTTACGTCCCGGTGCTATTATTCATCGATTGACCGCTGCCCGCGCTTTCGAGTTCGCCGGCTATTCAATCCCGCAAGGCGCCGAAATCATCCACGTGAACACGCTGGTTCACTTTCTGGATTCGGTTTACGAAGAGCCGTTTCAATTTAATCCGCGCCGATACCTGGACGGACGTACCTATCCTCCGAAAGCGAACGGCTTCTTCGGCGGCGGAACTCATATCTGCCTAGGTATGAATCTAGCCATGGTGCACACCCCTCTGGTTTTGGCCAATGTTATCCGCGACTATCAGTATCGGTTTGTGTCAGATCCGATGATGCAGGTCCGGATGAGTCTTGGGCAGAACCAACTCCGGAACCAGATTGCAGCTGTATTCACGCGGAACGGTTTGGGGAACGCGGTGGGCCCCGGTTGAGCGCTGGGCGGTAAGATTTTAATATCCGCAGATTACACAGATTAACGCAGATTACGCTACAAAGGTTGGGTTATCGTGGAGCAGACTAGGGTTTCACCGGTGGTAGCGATCTGCGACTAGAGCCTCAAATCTTTTCCGACCGGGCAAGTTTTGCTTGCTGTAGGGCACACTACTGAGTATAGAACACTAATATTTAGTGTTATATATTCTATGGACCGTCAAACCTATCAAATCATAGGTGCTGCTATGGAGGTTCACAATGAACTAGGCTGCGGGTTTGTTGAACCGGTTTATCAAGAGGCGCTAGAACTTGAATTCAACGACCGCGGGATTCCATTCCGCCGGGAGGCCGAATTGCCGGTTTTCTATAAAGGCCGAAAGCTCAAGACCCACTATCATTCCGACTTTGTGTGCTATGAAAAGATTATCGTCGAACTAAAAGCGCTAGCGCGGCTTGGCAATGGCGAGTGGGCACAAGTGATGAACTACTTAAAAGCTAGCCGTCAAGAACGTGGTCTCTTGATCAACTTCGGATCCAAGAGTCTGGAGCATAAACGCTTCATTTGGTCCACCGATCATCCAACCTCTGTAGCGTAATCTGCGTTAATCTGTGTAATCTGCGGATATACAAAAATTCGAGGATTTACTGCGTAACGTGTCGACTGAAACCTAGGAATATCCACCAGGGCGGAACCCTCCTATCCAAAAACCCGGATCAGTCCTTCGTATGAGCGAGCACACGATCAGCCTAGTGGACGGCGACAAGTGCGACTCGGTGGTTGCGTTGTTCGAGGCGCAACTGCTGGAGCATGACATCGTACCGGGGCGGGACGACCTGGAATCGGCGATTCGAACCGTGGTTGATGAGCCTCGGTACGGATTCATGCTGGTTGCCAATGGTCTTGATGGCCAGACTGTCGGTGTAGCCTACGCTTCGTGCCTTCTCAGTCTCGAGCACGGCGGGATCAGTGGTTGGTTAGAGGAACTCTATGTGTTACCGCAATGGCGTAACTTAGGGATCGGTTCCCAGTTGATTAGGGCAGCAATTTCCCACGCCCGCGAGCTGGGTTGGCGAGCAATCGACCTGGAGGTCGAATCCAGCCATCAGCGCGCAATATCTCTTTACGCGCGCCACCAATTTAGGCCCCTTAGCCGGACACGATATGTTCGCCCGCTTAGCGACGAGACTTAACTTGCCTCACTTTGCCATCTGCGGTTCGGTGGCGATTACCATCCGGATCTCGACCTCGTCGCTTATGGTGTGATCGACAAATGGGTTCCAACTTAGTCCGAAACCGCTCCGTTTCAGGCTGGCGGTGACGTTCCAATAAAGGATGCCAGCCGGGTTCTTGGCGTCAGCAGGTGATTGCTCAGCCTGGAGTTGCACGGGGAGCGTGACCCCGTGCATCGTCAAATTGCCTTGAACCTCAAAGCGAAGGTCTCCGGTCGGCCGGACCGAGGTGCTCTTGAAATTCATGGTGGGAAACTTTTGCGCATTGAAAAAGTCTGCCGCCAACAAATGATGGTCGCGCGTTTTTATCCCGGTGTCGATACTTTCGAGTCGAATGGCTGCTTCAACGCTTGATCGATCGGGCTGCTGGCGATCGAATTTAAGGGTTCCAGAGAAGTCGGAAAATTTGCCGGTGACGTTAATTCCCAATTGCTGGACCTGGAACGTCACTTTCGAGTGCGGAGCGTCGAGGGTATACTGTTCGGCCGATAGCGCCAGATTAGTCGATACTAGCCAGATCAGGAGAGAGCAGAAAGTTCGCATGGCATCAATTCCAATTCTTCAGCTTCGGCCAGAGCTCTTTCAGTGGCCACTTGAGGTCCCGGCAATAGAACACGTCAAAATGTTCATAAGGCATGGAATAAGGATGAAATACCGTCGCAACTTTTGTCACATTGGCGAATAGCTCCTTAAGTCTCTCTTCTCTGTCGTCCATCACAATCATACTTTCTCCGGTAAAATCGCGGGGTCCCCAGTAAAAGTAGTTCTGATGTCCGCTGATGGCATTGGGCAGCCCATATTTTGGACCGAACAGATCGATGGCCCCAGCTTGGCCGTAATTCTGGCCGAAGATGGCAGTCTTCGGTCTGATATCGGCCGGCAAGCGGTTGTACACGTCCGCGACGGTTTTTGCCATTTCTTCCCACCCAAACTGATCGGCATAGATCTGAGGCAGCGGGCCGAGCTTATGATTCTCGATCGAGGGCTGCTGGAAGTGCAGCGCTTCGGCATACCAAATATAGGTTTTTACTGGCAATACCGGAACGGCAAACGGAGAGAACACGACGCCGGCCATGATCAAGACGACGAGATAAAGAACCCGGAGCCATGCCAGCCGAGACGATGTCAGCCACGATTCGCACATCACTCCGCCGGCTGCGAACAACATAGGGTAGGCGGGCCATAAATAGTAGATTCGTGGGTCCAAAACCAAAATGACGAATGCAGTCAAAATCCAGGCCCAACCGAGCACGCGAAATGGCTTACCCAATTTACTGAACAGATAGAACCAGAGTCCTGCCAGCCAGATTGGCAAGGTCGGAGGAAGCATCGCGAGCGCTTGCTGACCAAAGAATGCAAGGGGTGTAAAATCCACATTCCGACCGCTGCGACGAATGTTTGCCTGCAGTTCAAAGAAAGGGAACTGGTGCTGAAGGTTCCAGATCAGATTAGGGAGGAAGATCAGCAAAGCAATCAGACCCCCGATCCATGGCCATGGCGAAAAAAACAGGCGACGTTGTGGCGTGAGCAATAAGCCTGCGGTGATCGCGGCGCCGAAAACTAACATCGAATGTTTGTTCTCGAGGCCGATCCCGGCCAGGATACCGAACCAGATCCATAGCTTTTGGTTTCCGGTTTTGATGATGCGGATAATCACCAGCGCACAGGCGGTCCAGAGCACGGCCTCGAAGCCGTTCATCGACAGAAAATTGTCGATGGCAAGGAAACCGGGCGCGACCAGGACGGCCGCGGCGGCCAGCGTTTGCGCAAAGCGTCGACCGCCTAGTTCGCGGGCAATGATACCGGTTAACAGCACCTTGGCGGCTCCCGCTAAAGCAGGTAGGAACCGAATAGCGGAGAGGGAGTCGCCGAACCAAGAACGCACGGTTTTAGCAACCACAGCAACCAACGGCGGGAGATCGACGTAGCCCCAATCGAGATGATCGCCGCAGGCAAGGTAATACAATTCATCAATGAAGTAGCCGTACTGACGGTTCGTATATAAGTGGAACAGCAACTTCGCAGCTGCGATGATGAAAACCGTAACGCTGAGACCGGCTAGAAAACGGGGAGAACCTCCAGTTATGGGGTGCTCGTCGAACGGGGAGTGCCCTCCTTTGTCCATGGCGGGGCTAGTGTGACCGGGTAATTCAATAGCGTCAAATTCGTGCGAAAACTTTATGCCCGAGAAGCGCCTGGGACGCTTTGCGTTTGCGGTTAAGAGAAGTCCCGCTAGGCGGGCGCAGTCTGCCAACGATTTCGCTTATGGCTCATGCAGCTGTTCGCGGAGGAACCGCATCAGTTCCCTCACCGTCCCGCGATCAAAGGCAAACCGGGCGCCGGCAGCAGCAAAAAGCTCCGGGACCGACTTCGAATTACCCAGATTCAAAGCGGCCCGATATCGGCTGAGAGCCTCGACCGGATCCTGTAGGCTGTTACGCCAAATCTGCAGCGCTCCCAACCAACTCAGGCCGTACTCGATGTAATAGAACGGAGTCGAGAAAATGTGATGATAGTGCCAAACTTTGGCCAGTTGCGGTTCCAGTCCGGTCCAATCGGTCTGAGGCATAAACCGGGCGATCAATTGTTCCGCTTTGCGATCGATTTGCCCGATGGTTAATTCCACGGGCGCCTCGGCATAGATCCAATGTTGGATCGAGTCCATAAAACCGATCCAGGTCAGCAGATGGACGACGGCGGCGATCTGCGCCTGATAGACCCGTTTCAGCGCTTCATCATCGTAGAAACCGCCCCGAGCTTTGTGCAGATAAGGAAGCGCTAGGACTTCCATGGCTTGAGACGGAACCTCGACAAACTCTGTCGCCGAGAAATAGTTCCAGAATAAAGGCTGAGCCTGCATGCTGGCGTAACCGTGGAAAGCATGGCCGAATTCATGCAGCGTGACTCTAACGTCGTTTTCCGAACCAACCACATTTTGCAAGACAAACGGCATCCCCTTCTTCGGAAAAGACGCACAGTAGGCATGCGGCATCTTGTTCGGTCTAGAACCGAGATCCATGAAGCCGTTGCGAAAGCCTGCGAACTGTCTGCCTAGCTCCGGATCAATCGTGGAAAAGATCGCTTCTGTGGTGGATTCAAGCTGTTCGACGGTATCGAACGGATGGAGTGGGTTCCGTCCCTCCGGATCAACCGGAGCTTTCCAATAAAAATCCCAAGGCTTCAGGGAAGATAGTCCCAGTCGGCGCCGGTGCGTTTCCAGCAACTCGCTAGCCCATGGCACGACTTCTTCCGCAATACTCGCATGCAGGTCAGCGCAATCAGCTGGAGTATAGTCGTACCGGTGGTACCGGTGCCAAATCAGGGTTCGATAGTTGTCGACTCCGAGGTTGGCCGCCATCTGCCGTCGCAACCTGAACATTCTCAGGAAAAGCTCATCAAGAGCGGGCGCAATCTTCTGTTTAGCCGCTTGCCAAGCCCGCCAAGCTCCCTGACGAACCGTTCGATCCGGGGCACGGAGTTTCTCTTCGATTTGCGGAATCGTGAGTTTCTGACCGTTATACTCAGCCAGATTGTTGCCGGTTAATCGCGAAAACTCGTTTACCAGGTCGGCGTGATCGGCTTCCAAGGAAACATTAGTCTCGCAATAGGCGGCTTCGTCGCTTTGCATGCGCCGGCGGATAAGAAAGGCTGCGTCCGGAAGCTGAGGAGCGGCCAGCGCTAGAAAACGTCTGCGCAACGCAGCATTGGCCAAAGTAACTTTAGGTTTGGTAACTTGGTTAAAATGCGAAAGCTCAGCAGTGGCAGCTTCGTTCGCCGTGTTGAGATCCGATTGCAGGTTCAGATAGGTCTCACCCTCTTCGATCTCTTTCAGCAGATCGCTCCAATCAAGCAGGTACCGATAAGCGTTCTGGTCGTTCAAAGAACTTGAGGTGAGTTCTTGGTAACGCAGCTCAAGTTCATTCCATTCTTTGATTGGCGTCTCCGGGATCGGCATCGCCCTCACGATACTGGCCATCGTCGAGGTGTGTCACCACGAATTTAGAAACCTACCGACCAATGCAGGGTAGGACTTCGGCGAGCTTAGTCGAGCGGGCGAGGGTCCGTCGAGAGCGACGCCCAAGACAGGGAGGGGAGCCGCTTTGTAGTGTGGCAGCTCTATCGGATGGCAGCCGCCGAAAGCCTTCGGAGCAGGCAGGCGGCTCCCCTCCCTCGTATTGGGCGTCGTTCACGCCGGGAGCCTCTACCACCAGCGAACTCCGCGCACCATCGTCGGTTACTCCGGCCACCGATTAACATCTTTGTAATAGAGATAACGCGTCGGTGTTTTTCCCATCGCCACGAACCATTGCGGACAGTAGGGAGCCATCCAAATACAATCTCCCGCAGCAACCGGATACCAATCGTCTCCCAGCCGATACACGCCCAGCCCGGCCAACATCAGCAAGCCGTGCTCCATTATATGGGTCTCGACGAACGGCAGATGGGCGCCAGGTTGATAATTAAAGATGTTAATGGCGAGATCAAAAGAAGGGTTATCGGGCAGCAAAACCTGTAACCGAGCGGATTCGTCACCAAGAAACGGCTGGCTGGCAATATCCTGTTCATGGCCAAATAAAACGCCGGGTTCGGGCACCTCTGGCAGCGCTCGATATTTCTTCAGAAAGATATGAACTTGGGTTTCCGGTTGAGGCTGGGTCACCGACCACGGGGTAACCGCCGGAACAAACATGAACTCACCGGCAGAAAGGGTCTGCTCTTTGCCCTTGGCTTGTCCCGTCAATGAACCTTGCAAGACGTAAATGAACGCCTCGATTTGGGTGTCCGCAAATTCCGCATAGCCGTTCTCGGTAAAGGTGATGGTCAGCTCCGTGAACCCGGCGCCCATTTCCGGTGACACCAGCACGACCGCGGACGCGCCAACCATTCCGGGCAGGTTACTCACCACGTGACTATCCGACCCGATGATCGCATAGCGGGTTCCAACAAAAGTTCGGGTCGTACCAAAGAGAAGGTTTCGGGTCATAGATTTCGCAGATGAGTAAAGTATCCGCAGACTACACAGATTGCGCAGATTACTCTACAAGAGACGGCAGCAGGGTTGACCATACAAAGCGCTTGTCCTGCAGACTCTTAGATCCGAAATGACTAACAAGCCGCGCCTAGCAACGAGCGAGGCCGCTCGAATCTGCGGATCAACCTGGCGGCTCGAATAACGGTACAATCTTCATCTCCGGGCACAGAACCAGGCCTTTATCCGTTAATCTAATTTCCGGAATCACAGAGAGCGGCAGCAAGTTAAAACCCATGTACGGCAACTTGCAGCCGACTTCATTCCATACTGTCTTCAGCACGGTGGTTTCAGCAGCGACCTGGCCTGCCCGCCCATCGGATAGCAGTCCCGCGATTGGCAGCCGGACGGACGCGAGAATCTGGCCGGCACGGACGATGCAAATACCGCCTTGAGACTCTTGCATAAACTGCAGAACTATTTTCATGTCGGGTTCGTTGGTACCGGCTATGACGATGTTATGGGCGTCATGCCCAACCGAACTGCCGACCGCTGCATTTTGGAGTCCGAAGTTCTTTAGCAAGCCAAACCCGACCGATCCATTCTTTCCGTGACGTTCGACTACGGTCAAGAAACAGGTATTTTGCCGAGCGAGAAACGTAGGCCAATCCGGAGCTGGATCGGCTAAGGCAGACTCATGCTTGGTTGGGATGTTTGCTCCCTCCAACACGATAAAGTTAACTTGTACGCTGGTGAGCGGCAGCGGCGGGATCAAAGCTTGATCCTGTTTGAAGGCGACGGTGTGATAGGCTCGATCCGGGTATAGATAACGTCGCTTCAAAGCTTGTTCGAGCAACGCGGTCGGTCGTTTATCTTGCACCACTAATCTTCCTCCGTACCAGGTGTTCCTTGGCTCAAGATTGTCATCCAGCAGGACAATATCGGCTCGGCGAGCCGAACCCAGTCCACCCAATTCGCCGTCCATGGCGTAACGGGTCGCCGGATGCAACGAACCGCAACTCCAAGCCGTCACAGGTTTCATACCATAATGAACCGCTTGTCGAACCACCCAATCCAATCCGAAAATAAATAGATCATCCGCATCCCGGTCATCGGTACAGACGCAGACTCGTTTCGAGCTGGCGTCGAGCTCGGTTACAGCCTTAATCGCATGCGGCAGGCTATGCCAAGGCGTGGTTGGCGGGCCGCCCCGCAAAAACACCCACATGCCCGCCTCCAACAGATCATTGGCGATCTCGTGGTCAATCGCTTCATGAGTATCGGTAACACCTGACGCGGCATAAGCTGCCACAAACGGCCGGCCATAGATATGACCGCATACGGGTAACCCTCGGCTAAGAGCTTCCGCTAGAATCGCGTGACTGCGTTCATCCCCTTCTACGACCTGGATGAAATCCATCTTTTCGCCTAGAGCCACCGCCTCCGGCCATCGATCAAAGATCGCTCCTACTTTCGCGGGAGTTAAATCTCCTCCCGCCGTTTCGAGTCCGGGGTGGGTTGCTGGAATCGTACTTGGTACGGTCAGAAAAATGTTGAGCGGCGCTTGCCGCGCATCTTCCAGCATCCACTGGACCCCCTCACTATCACAAACGTTTCCAATCTCGTGACTGTCACAAAAGATGGTCGTGGTTCCATTGATCAGCGCTGCTTCTGCGTACGCGCACGCCGTCATCATACTGCTTTCGATATGGACATGCGGATCCACTAGGCCGGGGGCAAGGATGCCTCCTTGAACATCATAATGATCAACCCCGGAAAACCGGCAACTGCGGGCGGGCTTAATAGCCGCAATCCGGCCCCGGCTGATCCAAAGCTCGCATTCAGGCAACAAACGCTCGGTATAAACGGAAAGGATGCGACCTCCAGTGATCACCAGGTCCGGCGCGGCTCGACCGGAACTGACATCTGCTAACTGCCGCGTGACTTGGGCCAAAGGCGAGACATCAAATCTTGTCATATTGCTTAGGCGATGAAGGGGGCAGACGGTAGGGATGAGCTCCTGCTCGTCCGTTGTGCGCGACCCCTGACTTTATTGCGGACTCCTTGGAGTAACGAACCTCGGACGAGCAGGAGCTCGTCCCTACCGTTATTGACCGGGAGTCTTGGTGGCATAGAGATCCCAGTGATCCACGAGCTCGGTTACCACGCGGTTGCCGACTCGGAAAGCGGCCTCGAGACTGGGGATATACGCCGAATAGTGTCCGGTCTCTTGATCTGCCAAATCTTGGGCGGCGCTGACTCCGGGCGGCGGCGAATCAAAATTACTGGCTGTCCTTAAGACCAGCACCCGGCTCAGGTCGATGCGGCTGGCCTTAGCCAAATTGGTTAGGGCCTGCATGGTGCCGGTATCCTCCATGGCCGTCGTAAAATATTGTCCTTTGTGATCGGTCCAATACCTGACCCAGGCGCGGGCCCATTCGTTTAGTAGCTTACCGTGCCAATAGGTGCTGCTAGAAAGGGTTGCACCGACCAACACTTTCGGATCCTGCAAAGCAGCGGGATGCCCAATGTATCGAACCCGGTCCGCGCGAGCTTTTTCGTTGTCCGTTAAATGAACATCCTTGGTTAATTGGTAGGCCCAATCTACGAGCTTAGCATTGAGAGTATACACCTCGCCCATTGCCTCCGGTCGAGGAAGCTCAAATGGTGTGGTTTTTTCGAGAGGAGTAAAGCCGTCCGGCCAATTAGATGGGATCTCCCGTGCGTCGATCTCATGAGCCAAGTCGCCATCCACAACATAGTCGGCCCAAACTGCGCTACCGACAGTCCCACGATCCGGGTCGATCCCGCCGATTCCCGCGACTAGCCAATAAGCCTCGGAGAAATCAAAACGCGGGTCCAGCCCTAAGGCCATCACGGACGTGGCAGACTTGGCGGTCCCTTCTCCCGTCACCGTGGCGATAACCCTGAGGTTATCGGTGCGGATGTCGTGATAGGCAGCCGGCAACGGAATGACGTGATCCATTTTTCGTCGCTCCACCCAAAATTGGTATTCGCCTGGTGTATCACCTGTATCCGCTCCCGGCTCGAACATCGCGAGGACAACAACTTTGACCTTGAGCGGATGATCCGGCGTCGGTTGGCTGAAGCCGCCTGCTTCGTCGGCAAAAGCCTGCGTGTACAGGCAGAGGAATGAGATAGCAAAGAATAAGACTTTTGACGACATCGGGGCGGGGCTGGAGCAGCTTATGTACCAGGGGGCGGCTGATTGGTGATTGGTGGTTGGTGGTTCGGAGTAATCAGTAAGCAGTAGGTCAGTAATCAGTGCAACCCCAAGGGCGGCTCTTGCGCCGCAAATAGAGCGCTCTGTAGTCAACGTTCTCGGCCATCGCCGCGTTCCCGGCGTTGTCCTCTGGCATGGAAGCCGCTAATATCCATCTCACCCAATGGAAGTGATTAATCGTAACACGGTCGCAACGCTAGTCGGCCCGAATGGAGACATTATTCGAGAGCTAGCGGCAAGCCGGAATTCATCGGCTCGAAAACAAAGCTTGGCGGAAGCAACGATCCCGGTCGGTGGAACAGTTCCGGAGCATTTTCACAAGACCATAGAAGAACTTTACTTCGTCCTTAGCGGAACCGGTCTCATGAAGATCGAGGATGAAACGAGACAGATTGGAGAAGGCGACACGGTTATCATCTTGCCCGGTCAACGCCACAAGATCACTAACAACGGATCGGAGCCGTTGGTCTTCCTCGCCTGCTGTTCGCCTGAATGGAACGCCGACGATCAAGTTGTTCTTGAATAAAGTTGAGAACCGGTAGGGCGAGGCTCCCGAACAAGCCCATGGAATCCGCAACGTGATTGATGTTCTGACAACCGTCGGTGAGCTACGACTGTAAACGCGCCGAGCCGTGGCCCACGATGGGATTGCGGCTCCGGCTTTCAAAGTATTTTCAAGATCCTCGCCGACTCGACTGAGCTCGCCGAAGTCCTACCAACCTCTCACCTTTCACATTTCACCCTTCACTAATCATCACCACGACACATGCCTTCACTCCCTATCACTCACTATCCAAAACCCGACTCAGAGGGGCTTCCTAAAGCTACCATTTGTATCGTCGGAGGAACGAACGTCGCTCATGCATTGGTGACGCCGACGTATTTATCAGCAGGGTTTACGATCGACACGGCGTTTGGTGTTTCGCCAGCGATTTATTATGGGGAGACGGGCGGGGTTGCCTTTTATCATGTCACGCTGCATGGATCGACTGAGCTGTCAGGAGTGGCTGAACAGGATGTTTTGCTTAGGGTTTGGACCGCGTTACATCTGCTCGGAATCAGCGATGTTCTCGGCGGCGCCACCGCCGGTGGCATCAATGAAAAATACAAACTCGGTGATTGGGTTATCGCTGACGATTTCGTCGATTTCAATATCGATCGACACCGTTCTATCGCCGGGGCGGTGCTCGGTAGTGAAGCGGCCCGAATTCTGCCAAGATATGTTCCGGCAGACGACCCGGTTCTACGCGGGATCTTAGTGGAAGAGACTTCTAAAATCGCCGGCCCGGCGAAGGTGCACGCAGGCGGAGTCATCGTTCAGGCAGCCGGGGGCCGGTTTGAGACCGCGGCCGAGATCAGAATGTTTAAACAGCTCGGAGCAGATCTGGTCACCATGAACGTCCCGACCGAAATGGCCTACGCTCGCCAGCTGAATATTAATTATGCAAGTCTGATCGCTATTTCCAATCCAGCGGAAGGACTTGGCACCTGGGAATGGACTACCCTGAGTGACCTCTATCCTCAGTTTCATTCTCAGAGTATCGACATCTATCTCGCCGCCGTGCGCCGGATCCAGCAACTCCCCGAGCGCCGCCGAATCGGGGATGCACTCCGGGTCCACCCGGAGTTTGATTAAAAACAAAATTCACCACAGAGACACAGAGGACACAAAGTTTATAAATAACTTTATAATATAACGTTTTACAATTATGATATTATATCTATCGTGGCGGCATGAAAACGACGACAAATGATCTGACGCATGCCGTTATCGGTATGGCCATCGACGTTCACCGGGAACTCGGACCTGGTCTCCTTGAGTCAGCTTAGCGTACGAGCTGCAACAAGCTTCCATTAAGTTCGCTCGGCAAGATCCGGTACCACTCCGGTACAAGACCATAAGGTTGGAGTGTGGCTATCGAATCGACCTTCTGGTTGAGAACGAACTAGTGGTCGAACTGCGGAGCGTGGACGAACTGCTGCCGGTTTTCGATGCTCAGGTCTTGACCTATATGAAATTGGCCGACAAGCGCGTGGGTCTGCTCCTGAACTTCAACGTGCCCATGCTAAAGATGGGAATCAAGAGATTCGTCCGTTAGCTCCGTGTTCTCTGTGTCTCTGTGGTGAATTCTGTTTTTAGTGTTCAAGCAGGAAGTAAAGGAGAAAGAGGATGGCGAGGAGATAGGTTATGGCACCGATTTCTTTGGCTTTGCCGGTACCGAGTTTGATACCGACATAGGTCAAGACACCGAAAGCGATGCCTTCGCTGATGCTAAAGGCGACCGGCATCATGATGATGGTCATGAAAGCAGGAGCGGCTTTGGTAAAGTCGCGCAGATCGAGTTCTGCCAAGCCCTGCATCATAAAGGCGCCCACTACGACCAGAGCGGGCGCGGTGGCAACCGCCGGGATCACTAGAATCAGCGGAGTCAGAAACAGAGCCAGCAAAAAACAGATGGCCGTCACAATCGAGGTCAACCCAGTGCGTCCGCCTGCTTCTACCCCGGCGGCGCTTTCGATATAACTGGTCACGGTCGACGTACCTAAGATCGACCCGAACATAGCGGCGCATGCATCCGCCATAAAGGCGCGCCCCACTTTCGGGAGATTGCCTTTTTCATCAAGCAACCCGGCTCGTTTCGAAACCCCGATCAACGTGCCCATGTTATCGAACAAATCGACGAAGAGAATGGATAGAACCAACGGCAGAGCAGTCAGAAGGTGTTGCCAAAAGTAACCCAAATCCAACTTAAGAAAGCTGGGGGCCAAAGAGGAAGGCAGGTTGAAAATCGCGCCCGGCCATTTGGTGATCATGCCGGACCCGTCCGGAGTGGGAATAAATAGCCCGGCAACGGTCAAGAGTACGATAACTAGGACGATAGAGCCCGGTAACCGTCTAGCGACGAGAATACCGGTCAAAATGATCCCGATAATAACCAGCCAGGGAGCGACCGAACCCAGGTCGCCCAAGGTTAGATAGGGTGACGCCTCCGCCACGAAGGAAGCGCCATTCTTGGGAACAGTCGCTAAATTCAGGACTATAACCCCGCCATTTTCCAAGCCGATTAAAGCGATGAAAAAACCGATTCCGGAAGTAATCGCTAGTTTCAGTTCGAAAGGAATTGCTTCTACGATGCGTTGGCGCAAGCGACTAACGGTAAGCGCCAGAAAGATAAGGCCGCTGTAAAAGACGAAACCCAGAGCGGCCTGCCACGGTATGCCTTTGGATAGGCAGATGGTGTAAGTAAAGAATGCGTTTAACCCCATGCCTGGCGCCAACGCGATTGGGTAGTTCGTCGCGAACGCCATGACCATAGTCATCACAGCGGAAGCGATCGCGGTGGCGGTTACCAGTGCCCCCTTGTCGATACCGGTCTGAGACAGGATCAATGGGTTTACCGCAAGGATATACGCCATTGCTGCGAAGGTAGTCAGCCCGGCAATGATTTCCCGAGCTGGGGAAGAACCATGTTCTTTAAGGGAGAAGAAGCGTTCGAGCATGAGAAATGGGGAGCAGATTCCGTGACAAGTTGTTTACGCGAACAATGGGTGAGCAGAAAAGAATAAAAAAAGCACCAGGGCGGCAAATGATGGCCAGCTGTGCATTATTATGAACACGGCCCTCCGGAGCCACGCTGACAAAAACCGCCCGGAAAATGTTCGGATACCTGATCAGCCAAAGCCGCCGGCATATCCCCTAAGTGCACCTGCATTACTTTCGATCTGAACCCTACCTCCGCCGGCATTAGGGTCGTTACCAACATGGTTTTCAGGGTCATTCCAGTCTCTTTAAATAGGTGGATGCGGCCTTGATTCTCTTGCTTCTCACCAATCGTGAGAATCTCGAGAATTTGGGCGCCGGTTTCCCGGATCGCTTTGACCAAGGCGACCAAGGTGCCGCCGGTACTGATTAAGTCATCGATTAGAATCACTCGATCGGCGGCAGTGACACCGTTGAGAAAGATGTTAACGCTTCCTTCCTGGACATACTCGTTTGCCAAGGGCACCCTGATCTCGCCCGGCGCGCCGGTCGGCGTCCAACGAGCAAGCGTTCTGGGTAATCCATGAAATAGTAGCAGATCCGAGATGATCATCGCGCCGCGGTCTTCTTCTCCGACTCCAACCGTGGCGGCAGCGACCTCTTTCAGGTGATACCGGCTTAATAAACAGACAGCGTGCGACAGCTCCGGATGTAGCGGGGGAATATTATCGGTAATGGCGGTCGGATAAAATTCGAACGGCCGGCCGCCGGTTCCCGTGACGCGGCTGGTTTGACGCCCATCAAAGTCCGCCACCAGGAGCTTGATTGCCCGAACTAACTCGGCAACAGAAGGGTCGTTGGGCATGAGGGCGACGTACATGTTGTTATCTCTAAAAGAAATTCGTTGAGCCGTAGCCGCTTGCTGGGAGCAACTGTTATGCCGTTAGTCGGCGACCGGGCGCCGCTGGAGCAATCAGGGCCTTGGGGTACGAGGCTGTCGTCCTTTCAGCACCTCCAGCCCGCTACCCGGGTGCAATTCGGACTTGGCGTAGTACTCCCACACTCCATGTGGCCGGATTCGACGATAGCGGCTCGAGTGAGCTCGCCGAAGTCCTGTCCGCCGTAGCCCAACGCTCTCTGGTGCCATCCGCTCAAGGTCGGCCTCGCAAGCGAGGCGCGCTCCACGACAAGGCCGTTGGCGAAGGCGGAAGGACGAAGCGCATTGTGAGGGCGAAACCGTTGGGGTTCGATTTCCTGGGGTTGAAACCCCGGGCTCAGTCCTTTTACCCCTTCGGGGTGAGGAAGCAATGACCGGGAGCTTGAACGCAGGCACTCGACGTGTTCTTAATTAACTCACCGCGACTATGAACAAACTTGGAAATCTACTCTGCTCACTCCCGATCATTGTGTCCTCCTATTTAGCCGCAGGGCAGGGGAAGGCGGCTGACTTTGATAGCCGATTCCAAGAGATTGTTCACAACGCCAGCAACGAACAGCTTTATCGTTTCTTGTACGCTTTGCCGAAAGGGGGAGATCTCCACAATCATCAAGATGGCGCCAATTGGCCGGATTGGTGGTACCAGGTTGCGATCGATCCCGCGAAGACCCATGGCGATGTCTTCTATACACTGACCAAGATCACAGCGCCGAATCGCGGTGGCGGTGCTCCTCTCTTTTATACAACCATTCCGAAGTGGCAGTACGATCATCTTCCTGACGCGGAGAAGGCAGAGTATGAAGCATTGAGCTCCTTAGATCCGGCCACCAAAGCGAATTGGTTGGCATCACTCTGGCTTGGCCAACCGGGAGACGGCCGCGAGAAATTCTTCGAGCAAATTTGGCCGCGCCTTGGGGGTTTAGTTCGAAATCCTTACGTGTCCAGCGAATTACTCGTCGAGAGTATGAAACACTTTGGTGAAGAAGGTGTTCGCTACGTTGAAACCCAAAATCTCGTCTTCGGGCTCGGATCCTTCTTTGAATACAAGGATCAAGACGGAAACACGCTCTCGCTGGATCAGGTAGCGGATATTTATCGCCACCGCTTACAACAGCCGGATGCAATCGCCACCGGGGTCACGGTGAGATTTCAAGCCGTCGTGATCCGGTTCGTTCCAACCGCGGAAGAAGGTGTGGAGGATGCCTACGCTTTCGTTAACCGGCACCGAGATTTATGGGTGGGGATCAATATGGCCGGACGTGAAGACAACGAGAAAGGGTTCCCTGCTCGCTTCCTATCGGTCTATCGAAAGATGGAAGGTAAGTATCCGCCAGTCAGTCTTTCCATTCATGCGGGTGAGAGCGATGAACCGAACCATCACATCCGGGATACGCTCTACCTTGGCGCCAAGCGGATCGGGCACGGCGTCAATTTACTCTCCGATCCCGACACGATGTTGCATATGCGAGAGGACAAAGATTTTATCGAGATCAACCTTATCAGCAATCATCTGCTTGGTTATGTGCCCAATTACGCAGACCATCCTTTCCCGCGTTATTTGCGGTTTGGCATTCCAGTTTGTTTGAATACCGACGACCGCGGGATGTGGGGTTCGAATATGACGGACGAATATTTTGTCGCGGTTAAAAACTTCAATCTTTCGTGGGACGAAGTTGTTCAATTGGGTAGGAACAGTTTGGAATATAGCTTTGTGCAAGCGGATCAGAAGCAGCGTTTGTTAGATGCGTACAATCAGGCAGTCAAAGAATTTGAGCAAAAGTACACCGGCGATTGGCGAGCGCTGGTAGCCGCGGTGGACGCGACGGGGAGTCCGTATGCGGAGCGGGAGTTTGGTATTAAGTTACCGCTTACAAAGGTCGGAAGCGCGAGCAAATAGCGATCGGCACCGACTAACACGCGCTGGGAAATTCTCGGGAGCCGCCTGTTAAGATATCGATAGAGCTGCCAACCTACAAAGCGGCTCCCCTCCCGGTGTCATCGCTACAAATTCCCTCTCCTCGCTTGCTCCCGTTCCAAGGCCTCAAACAAGGCCTTGAAATTCCCGGCTCCGAAACCTTTGCTGCCGTGGCGCCGGATTACTTCGTAAAAGACAGTGGGACGATCTTCGACGGGTTGGCTGAAAATTTGGAGGAGATATCCTTCGTCATCTCGATCGACCAGAATGCCGCGCCGGCCTAGTTCGCGGTAGTCTTCTTCGATCGGACCGATGCGTGATGGAAGTTCGTCGTAATAGGCCTCCGGTACCCGCAGAAAGTCGACTCCAGCTTCGCGCAGCGCGTCCACGGTTGCGATAATATCTTTGGTTGCCAGAGCGATATGCTGAACACCGGGGCCACCGTAATGGATTAGGTATTCTTCGATCTGGCTTTTGCGTTTGCCCTCGGCCGGTTCGTTAATGGGGAACTTGATACGCCCGGAGCCGTTTTGCATGACTTTGCTCATCAGCGCCGAGTATTCGGTACTGATATCCTTATCGCTGAAGTGGGTTAGCTGATTGAACCCCAGAACATCGCGATAAAAACCGACCCAATGATCCATCTGGCCGAGCTCAACGTTACCGACAATGTGATCGATCGCGGCGATCCCGGTCTCAGGTGCTGGCGGAGGGTTTTCTATCTCTTTGAAGCCCGGCAAAATGCCGCGATAATTTTGGCGCTCAATAAAGGTGTGCACGGTGTCGCCGTAGGTCGCGATGGTTGCTCGAGCAAATCGTCCCTGGCCATCTTCAAATTCCTGCGGTTCTTGCACACCTTTTGCGCCTCTGCGCAAAGCTTCTTCATACGCGGCGCGAGCATCGCTAACCCGCAAAGCGATATCGCGAACGCCATCTCCATGACGGGCAATGTGCCGGGAAACTTCCGGGGCAGCTTCCGGCGCCAGCGGAGCGGTCAATAAAAATTGCACGTGACCTTTCCTTAACAACCAAGACGCCCGATCCCGGACGCCGGTCTCAAGGCCGGAATAGGCAACCGGAACTAACCCGAGGGCGGTCCTGTAATAGTGGGCGGCTTGCCGAGCATTCGATACATAAAACTCGACGTAGTCGATACCATGAAAATCGAGAGGATCTGAATTCATAGCGGCTTCATTGGTTGAGTGATGCGTAACTCCTAGACGCATCATTGGAGGGTGAGGAACAACGTACCATCAAGCGGAGCCGGAGACAATCGATGGATGGTCGGTAGGGCGAGGCTCCCGAAGGATCTGACGGTTTCGCAGAGGGTAACGGTTTGGTCTTACGATCCGTTCGCTACGCTTTAACACGCGCCGAGCCGTTGGTCCACGTACGCCACGGTGGGTTATACAAAGCGTTCGAAGAAAGACGCTCTCGAGGACGAGGACGAGAACGATTCGCTGGACCTTGCGAGTATGCAGCGGAAAGAGGCGAGCGCTAGGGAACTACCGGATCAGGGGGCTATACGGTTGCCAAGTGAGGAGCTTCGATAGGGTAGTACCAGGAGGTGGAGTACGCATCAATTACTCCCTTGGCACCTTCCGGTGTAACTAACAAGGGTTCGACTGCATCCAAGGCGACGGCGTACTCGTTGGTTTGTTTGGTCAACCCTTTGCGATCGCGCTCCCAAGCTTGAGGTTGGGGACCATGGTCGATGCCCATCGGATGCAAGGTTAACATCCCGGGCTCAATGCCACCTCGGGAAAAGAACGTGCCTTCGTGATAGAAAATCACTTCATCGTAATCAACGTTACGATGATAGTAAGGTAAACGGAGAACATCATCCTCGCCAAGTAGGCGCGGAGCAAACGTAACCGTGTAAACCTCACTGCTGGCGAACGTCGCTCCGGCCGTCGGCGGGACGTGATAGCGCAAGCTAGAGACCGGGCGAAAATCGCGCACATTAAGCTTGCTTGGTAAGACCGTGCCTTTGTAGCCAACTACATTCTCAATGGGATTGTAATCGAAAAAGAGTTTGGTTCTGAATCCAGCTCTTTTTATCTGCAGCTCAATCTCACCCCCATTTAACCCGGAACGCTTCTGATCAAAGTCCGGGTATTGGATCACCCCAGGATCAAACAAAGCGTGCGTTCCCAGGATCCCTCGATCCGGTATACTATACGCGGTGCGAGACTCTGCAATAATAGCAAGAGTATCTTCGGACTCAGGGACGAGACGATAGATACATCCCTTGGGGATGATCACATAATCGCCAGGACGATAAGGCAGGATGCCGAACTCGGTCTCGAAAACGCCGACCCCTCGGTGGAAGAAATAGAGTTCGTCGCCATCGACCGTTCGGTATAGAAACGGCATCGCCTCACGCCGCCGAGTCAAATGAATGGAAAGCGAACGTCTAGCGCACGCCGCCATGGACTGCATCAACAACGCCGGCGGTCCTTTGGGGTCCGCTAAATCCGGCGTCTGGATGGTCCGGCAATCCATGGCGATCGGTCTGAGCAAACCTTCAATGCGTTTCCATGCCGAAGGCATTTCTCGGGTGTAAAGGTGAGTCGCTTCACCAAAAAAGCCTTCACGGCCGTACTCCATTTCATAGGTCCCTTCCGGGATACCGACGTGTGCTTGATTGGGATAGACACCGCTTTTGAGGGGAAAACGCTGCATAGACGATCTGTATTCTATTACATGGGAGGTGGGAGCACAAGGGGGGTGGCTTGAAAGTAATCAGTAATCAGTATCTCAGTAATCAGTACAAACCCGCGCAAGAGCGCATGGGAAGTTGCGGCGCCACCTCTATCGAATCCCCAGCGAAGGCATGAGTGGTTTTGGTTCAATTACTGATTAGTGACTTACTGATTACTTTGGGGCCGCTTCTCAAACGCCGCCATTCCCCCCACGAGCCACCTGCTTCCGCTTCTGCCTTTTCCAGCTGACGTGCCAGCGGACGTCATTCTCTACTTGTTCGAAGAGATGGAAGGAATTCGGGCTAGTAAACAAGACCTCGGCCACTTCGTCGCCGACGTTCGACCAAAAGTGAGGGGAGATCAGGTCGAAGAAAATCCCTTCGCCGGTAGCCAAGAAATATTCGTTTTTGCCGATATGGCAGGCTAGGCGTCCTCGCAAGACGATACAGAGCTCTTTTAGAGAATGCAGCGAATGTCGGGTAGGACTCACGCCATTGACCTCGACTCGCAATAATAGGGCGGTAAAAGGGCTATTAACCTCTGGCGGGAAGAAATTCAGCAGCTTGGCTCCGTTCCATTGCATCACCAGCGGACAGTTTTCGCGCTGCTTGGTAATGTTTACGGGTGCATCAATGACCGGGTCTTCACGAAGAAAGTCCGCTGCCGTGAGATCAAGCGCTTTGCATATCTTTTCGAGATTTTTGACCGTTGGTGAGACGCGATCGAGCTCGATTTGGGAAAGAAAACTTGGCGAGCAAGCGGCTTTCTCTGCAACATCTCGAAGCGACATTCTCCGGAGCCGACGATAAAATTGGAGCTTTTGCCCTAGACCCATAACAGCACCGCCAGGAGCGAAAGCCGTACCAGGCAGAGCAGGTGGCGCGAGATTTGTAAAAAGAGCAGCTTCGAGGCGTGGTTCACAGGGGGCTGGGCGCGGAGTAATCAGTAGGAGGGGAGCCGTCCCGCGGCCGCGGGATAATTTGGCAGGTCTGCCGGTTGATCAAGGAGGCGGCTCCCGAGAATGGTCGAGGATTCAGCATCTACCGCTGGTATCGATTCGGTTAAGCGAGGACAGTTGTTCGGGAGTCGTTGGGTTAAAGGCGATGTGCCGGGCCATTCGCGGGAGCCGCCTCCCTGGTTTACCAATAGACCTGCCGCGCTACAAAGCGGCTCCCCTCCCAGTGATTACTGGTTACTTCGCGCCACCCCTCACCCGTCACCACCCCACCCAAAACGCGCCATTTTATTTGATTTGGCGCTGCCCCCTACCGTGGCTATAAGAGCGGCAATGACCTTTTGGCAAAAACTGTGTTCATTGGCCGCAGGTACGTTGCTCTTGCCCTTTCTGGCTTCGGCTCAGGAGGAAGCAAGTAAGTATCATTACGATGGGATCTACAAAGGGACGATCCCGATCGATCTTTTGATTAATGGGACCGACAAGCATCGGGCTAAAGCTCAGCTTATCTTTTATCCAGATGGACGCCTGATGGTATTGACCGTCGAATCTCCGCAAACTCGGAATCCGGCCAATATCAAAGGTAAACTCAAGAAAAACGTTTTTACCGGCGAATGGAAGAAAGGATTTTTTGGGAGCGATCTCTCATTCCAAGCGGTTTTCCACGGCGGCTCTGCTGTGGTTAGCGTGAACGGGAAGAACAAGAGGCCGGAGAAATGGTATTTTACGAAGGCCAGCGGAGGGTGAGGGCTCTGAGAAGTGAGAGGTGATCCGACTTCGCCCCATCTCCCCCTTTAGCTACGTCGGACAGGTTGGTGATTGGGTGGGCGAGGCTCCCGAAAGAACGGAAAGTGCGTCGCCAGGTCCCTGACAGTCCGACTCGACGTAGTGGGTCGCTTCGATGCACCCGCCGAGCGATGGCCAACGCGGGACACGGCTCGGCGCGTCAGTTAGCGCAGCATGTAAAATGTCATGAAACAGCAAAATTCCCTGGTGACGCTAAACGGTGTTTCGGGAGCCTCGCCCTACCACTTCAGAGGCGCATAGAAAGCGCATCACCTGCTGGATCCTGGCTCCCGACTTCTGGCTCCTTTCTCCCGGCTCCCAGACGTGGGCCGATCCTTACACCGTCGCCAAGGATCCAATGAACTCCAGCGCGGTACGTAGCGCGACCTCGATATCGTCGACTTGGACAAACTCGTCGGGGTGATGGCTTAGGCCGTCTTTACAACGAACAAACAGCATGGCTACCGGGCAGAGCCGGGACAGGATCACTGCGTCATGGCCGGCCCCGCTAGGTAATTCGAAGCATTCTCCAGTGACACGTTTCGTAGCCGCCTCTAAACGGGCGATGAGGTTGGGATCGCAAGCAATCGAAGCGGTTTCTTGCACTAGTAGCCGCTCCAGGCTCAATCTCCGCTCGGCAGCGATCTGTTCTGCTTCAGCGCACAGCCAGGCCACGGCAGCGCCTCGAACTGCGTCGTCTTGGTGACGCACATCCAATGAATGAGTCACTCGCGCCGGAACGACATTGCTCACATTGGGGGTGACTATTAGTTCGCCAACCGTTGCTACCAGGCCGGGGAATCGGGTACAGGCGGTTTCTGCTTGCAAGGCAAAACCGGCTGCGCCGAGAAGCGCATCTTTTCGTAGAGGAATCGGGGTAGTGCCGGCATGAGCGGCTTTCCCGGTCCAATTAAACCGAAATCGAGATTGCCCGGCGATGGCGGTCACTACCCCGACCGGAAGATTGCGGTCTTCCAGAATAGGCCCTTGCTCGATATGGATTTCGAAATACGCGGCTAACTGACGGCCAGATACCGCGCTCGGCGGCAACTGAAATCCAGGCCCTTGCTCACGCAACAACAACTCCCAGAGTGATCCATCTTGGTTCGAGATCTCTAAGTCGTGTTGCTGCAAGAATCCGCAGAAGGCTCTACTGCCGAGATAGGCAGTTTGAAATCGCACACCTTCTTCGTCACTAAAGGCTGCGATCAGTAACGAACAGGGTAGGTCGCGTCTCATACGGAGAATGTCGGCAATCTCAATCCCAAGAATGACGCCAAGCGCGCCGTCGAACCGCCCGGCATCACGTACGGTGTCCAGGTGCGACCCGATTAGAAGAAGTTGCTCCTGATTTTCAGATTGGCCGGAGCCGGTCTCCGATCGTCCGATTAGGTTGCCGATGAAATCCGTCGATACTTGCAGGCCGGCTTCCTTCATCCAATCCCCGGCCAATTGATTCGCTTGCGCCATCGCCGGCGATAGCAGGGTGCGCGTCAATACTCCGGGTTCATCGGTGATCTCCGCTAATCGCTCGAGCCTTTGGGAGATTCGTTGCGCCCGGGCGGGCCAATCAATTGTTGCCATTAGCTTCCGCGATAGGTCGTGTAACTCCAGGGTGAGACCAACAAAGGGACATGGTAATTCTCCTCCGGATTCAGGATACGGAACCGAACCGGTATCTCGTTCAAGAAGGCATCCTCAGTTCCTTCTGCCTTCGCTAGGCTATGGCCCGACAGGTTCCGCTTTCGCGACAGGTTTTCAAAGTACGGACCGACATGGAAGACCAACTCATAGACCCCGGGTCGTAAATCATCCCCCGACAACAACGGCGGATCGGTGCGCCCATCTTGGTTGGTTACAACCTCTTTAAGAAGCTGTCTGTTATTAGCTTGAATTCTCCAAAGCTGAATACTCAGCCCGGCTGCGGGCCGACCTTGGGCGACGTCGAGCACATGAGTTGAAAGTCTTCCGCTCATTCAATGATATCAGCCAGCCGTAATTTAGCGATTTTTGAGATCTCCTGGAGAGCCGTCTTAAACTCGGTCTCGCTGCTGTTGGTTAATCTATGCTGCATCGCCTCCAGAATCGTAGCGACATTGTTCAGACGGGCGCAAATGATAAAGGGAAAGCCGAACTTCTGCTGATAAACCGCGTTTAGCTCGAGCATGCGGCGAGTCAGATCTTCCGATAACGAGGACAACCCAGCTTGCGCTTGTTCCGAGCGGGATTCAGGGGTGAGCTCTGCGCTCCGAACCAGCCGGCCGGCCAATTCTGGGTGAGCTTTAATCAAGGTCAATTGCCGGCTCTGCCCGGCTCTTTTTACCACACCATCCATCAGGTTGTGGAGGTGATCAGTCGAAGCGAAGGGGCGATCGAGCCAGGCTTCGGCTGCGACCCACGGCGAGTGTTCGTAAACCGCGCCGAAAAGGTTAACAAAATCCGGTTCATGCCACTGGTTGATATCTGGTAACCGATATTTGCTCTTTGACATTTGATGGCTCGTAACGTGCTTCCGCTTTGAGCAAATGATGGGCCAATTTCAGTGCAGGCGCGAGGCTGAAGCTGTTGGAGGGTTGACCCTGAAAGGGTTCCAGACATTAGCCCAGGGTTGTAACCCAGGGTTCTGGTCGGATTATGTGATGTGCCCTAAAAGGGCACAAGCCGAGCCAACGCGCTTAAACCAGGACAAACGATGAAGAGCAGAAACAAGGTTACCACCAATTCTCTAGCGCCGCTTTTCCTCCTTCGTCCCACAGTCCCGCAAACTACGGCGGACAGGCAGGGCGCATTCTTTAGGCTGTTGGAGTTGGTCGCAAAGCGAAGTGATTTCGTCTATGCGCATCGCTAAGAAACGCTAGCCCAGGGCTAAACCCCTGGGCTAGATTCTATGGCCCCTTCGGGGCGTTGGATCTCCACCGGAAAGCCACCCCTAATCTGAATGAACCTGAAATATCATCGTTACGGAAAAGCCAAAGTTCGAGTCCTAAAGAAGCTTAGTAAGGATGGACTCCAGGTGATCAAGGAGCTCGAGGTGCAAGTGTTGTTAGCCGGGGATTTCGAGAGCTCGTACACCAGCAGCGACAATTCCTCAGTGGTGGCGACGGATACGATGAAAAACACGGTGAATGTCCTCGCTTTTGAAAAGCTGGAAGAACAGACCGAACCGTTCGCGATCACACTTGCCCAACATTTCCTGGAAAAGTATCCCCATGTGAGTGAGGTCACCCTTGAAACCAGCGAACGCGTCTGGCAACGGTTAAAAGTGGGGGGAAAGCCTTCGCCGGCGAATTTCCTGGCTCCGGAAACATTCACCCCGATCTGCGAAGTCCACGCTACCAGAGAACAGACACGATTAGCATCTGGCGTCCAGGACCTGCTTATTTTGAAATCGGCAGGATCAGCTTTCGCTGACTTTCATCGGGATGAATTTACGACTTTGCCTGAAACCCAGGACCGGATCTTGGCAACCAGCATGACCGGCAAGTGGACCTTCGCGGTTGCGCCGGCCGACTATAACCAGGCGAATACTGATATCTTGGAGGCCATGCTCGAGTGTTTTGCGACCAACGAAAGCCCCTCGGTCCAGAAAACCATGTACGATATGGGCTTAGCCGCCTTGAACCGAAGCCCGGAAATCAGCGAAGTGAATCTGGTTATGCCAAACCTGCACTGTTTACCGATTAATTTGAAGCCGTTTGGCCGGACCAATCCTAATCTGCTCTTTGTACCGACGGATGCGCCGCATGGGGTGATTGAGGCCACCGTCGCACGTGAGAAGTGATTGATGATTGGTGTTTGGTATGTGGTGGTTCGAAAGTAATCAGTGGGTCCGTGATCAGTAAGAAGAGGCTCCGGAATGAGTTTTTCGATTTTAGCGGAGTTGTTAGAAGCGAGGAGCAAAGGGATACCTTGCGCGCTGGTGACGGTGGCGGTCGCGCAAGGGTCTGTCCCGCGCGAGGCAGGCGCTAAAATGATCGTGTACGCTTCCGGGAAGACGTCGGGCACGATTGGCGGCGGTAAAGCCGAGGCGTTGATTGTTCAGGACGCTCTGCGTTGTTTGGAAGCCGGGAGAATCGAGTTAAAGCGTTATCCCTTGCGCGAAGGGGAACCGGATTCTTTTGGTGCGATTTGTGGTGGAGAGATCACGCTCTTGATCGAACCGCAGCGATCAGGGGAATCGATTTACTTGTTTGGCGCCGGGCATTGCGCTGCCGCGATCGCTCGTCTGGCTAAAAGCTGCGAGATGAACGTCTCTGTGATCGAGGACCGGGAAGATGATTTGAACGCGTTTGAGTCCGCTAATCAGAAACATCTTTGTAAGGATCAGGCAGAATTTGCTAGGAAACAGATTTGGACTCCGTCGGACGCAATCCTGTTAGTAAACCGCAATTATCAAATGGATAGAGAAGCGCTTCAGGCCATCCTGGAAACGTCCGGATACGGGTACGTTGGAATGATTGGCAGCAAAAGGAAAGTCCACCGAGTCTTCGATGAGCTGCGCGCACAAGGAGTTAGTTCAGAATCCTTAAGCCAAGTGCACGCTCCGATCGGGCTTGATATTGGGGCTGATTCTCCGGAAGAAATTGCGATCAGCATCCTGGCAGAGGTATTGGCGGTGCTGCGGAAACGGCCAGGAAAATCGCTAGGTGGGGGGTAACGCCGGCAACGCCGACAACGGCCCGCGATGGACCACCTCGAGCCGGAGGGGCGTTGCAATCGGCGTTCGCAAGGGGCAGACGGTTGAGGGCATGAGGGCGGGTGTAGAACCCGGCGCGCAACATAGGCGACGCCCTCGAGCGCGTGGCATAACAGAGGGTGTGTCGTCATCCGCGACGTGAGAACACGCTGGGTCCCGGGCGTCGCGTCATCCACACGCCATTTGTATTCGGCGTTTCCGGCGTCGGTAACCTTTAACCGCTGCAACGCGGAATGCGACGCCCCTCCGGATCGAGGTGGTCCACCGCGAGCCGTTATCGGCGTTCACGGCGCTGTCGCTCGTTGCTCCTTAACAGCTCGATAGATCGCTTCGCAGGTTGCCGGCGAGGCTAACCGAACGGGGCCTGAATTTTTGCCGAAAGCAGCCACCGCATCCCGGATCGCTTCACGAACCGAAATCGCTAGCATGAGAGGTGGTTCTCCGACGGCTTTACTTCCGTAGATATTGTTCGGCTGAGTCGCATTGGTGAGGAAGTCGACTCGCATGTCGAGCGGCACATCGCCGATGGCGGGGATCTTATAAGTATCCGGTGAGTGAGTGAGAAGTCTCCCTTTTTGATCCCAGACCAATTCTTCGACCGTTAACCATCCTAGTCCCTGGATAAAGCCGCCTTCGATCTGGCCTCGATTAACGGCGGAGTTAATCGAATCACCGACATCATGCAGGATATCGACCCGCACGAGTTGCATCATCCCGGTGAACCCATCGATCTCCACTTCTGAGACGGCAGCGCCAACCGCGAAGTAATGAAACGGCTTTCCTCGTCCCGCGACGCGGTTGTAGTGGATCACTGGGGTTCGATAGTATCCGGTTGCGGACAAGCTGATCCGCTGGCCGTAAGCGGCGCTCACTAGCTCGGTAAACATTAACCGGTTTTCGGGCGTTTTCTGCGAAAAGACCGAGTTGTCTCTGAACTCGACCACATCGGCAGTAACGGGTGAACCGAATCGTTGGGTTAACCAGTCCGCTGCAACCGGTCGCAAACGCCCGAGCAATTCGTGGCAAGCATTTCGCACTGCTCCCCCGTTAAGGTCAGTCCCGGAACTAGCCGCGGTTGCTGAGGTATTGGGCACCTTATCGGTTCGGGTGGGCATCACCCGGATCCGATCCGAACTCAAGCCGAGCTCTTGGGCCGCGATCGCCAGCATGTTAGTATGAATCCCCTGCCCCATTTCCGTGCCGCCGTGGTTCACTTGGACCGTGCCATCTTGATAGATCAACACGAGCGCACCCGCCTGGTTAAAATGCGTCGCCGTGAAGGAGATCCCGAACTTCACCGGAGTAATCGCCAGGCCGCGTTTGGTGGTTGGATGTTCAGAATTCCAGGCAGTGATTTCGCTTCGCCGGCGTTGAAATTCACTCGATCGGAGCAGCTGCTCCCAAATCGTTTGGATCCGGTTATCTTCGATTTCTTGCCCGTAGGGGGTGGTGTTGGTTTCCCCTCGCCCACGATAAAGGTTGCGTTGGCGGACCAACTCGGGCGGCAGACCAAGGGATCGCGCGACTCGATCGATGATCTCTTCAGTAACTAACATTCCCTGCGGTCCGCCAAACCCTCGGAAGGCGGTATTAGAAGAGAGATTGGTGCGGGCGACGCGCCCAGAAAACTCGAGATTAGGAAAATAGTAGGCGTTATCCAGATGGAACAAGGCGCGATCGGTGACAGCCGTTGAAAGATCGAGCGACCAACCGCCATCGGAGACTAATTCTGCACGTAAGGCCACAATGTTCCCGTCCGGCTGATAGCCCACATCGAAACGAGCGAAAAACGGATGCCGTTTTCCGGTAATCATCATGTCTTGATCCCGGTTCCAGCGAACTCGCACCGGCTTGCCTGTATGCTTGGCGGCTAAGGCGGCCAGGCAAGCGTTGATAGCGGCTTGGGTCTCCTTACCGCCAAATCCTCCACCCATTCTGGGCGATTCAACCACCACCTGATGGGCTTTGACTCCGAGAACATGCGAAACCAGGTGCTGAATCTCAGAAGGATGCTGAGTAGAGGAGGTCACGAACACCGAGGCGTCTTCTCCGGGAGTAGCGATAGCTGCCTGAGTTTCGAGGTAGAAATGATCTTGACCACCAAGCCAGAATTCTCCCTGAAACCGGTGGGGCGCTTCCTCCAGCGCCCGATCAACATCACCACGCCGGATGAAGTTTGGGTCGGTGTGGAACGAGTTAGCCGAGATGGCATCTTGGACATTCAGGATGGGGGGAAGATCCTCATACTCGATCTCCACTGTCTTCGCCGAAGCCCGGCAAACCGCTTCGGTTTCACCCACCACCAAGCCGATCACTTGACCATGATAGAGAACAGTCTCGCGAGCGAGCAATGGCTCGTCGTGCCGGACGGTCCCAATTTCGTTAACTCCAGGAATATCGTCTGCAAATAGGACAGCTCGCACTCCTGGAATGTCGGCAGGACGACGCCGGATCCAGAATCTAGCATGAGCTCGCTCCGCGCAGATTGGCCAGACCTCAAGACGTTCACCCGATGGGGCGGCGTCGTCGGTGTAGCAAGCTGCACCGGAAACATGTTTCCGGGCGCTTTCATGGGGAGGAGCCGGTATTCCCAGCCCTGGAGCGGCCGGCAACGGATTTGAGGAATCAGACGGCTCAGTCCGGGTATCATTAAAAAACTTGGCAAATAGCTCCATCACCAGAGCGGCGCGATACCCGGCGCTGCCGCGCACATCGGAAATGGGAGTGAACCGTTTGGCCAAAAGTTCGGAGACGGCGGTAACCGTTTCCTGGTTCCACTCTTGGCCAACCAGGGCGGATTCTATATCCTGGGCTCGGACGGAGGTCGGCGCCACTCCTCCGTAAACCATCCGGGCAAGACGAACTCGCTTGGATGAATCGAGTTGAATCCGGAAACAGCCGGCGACCGTGCTAATATCCATTTCGCGCCGGCGAGATACCTTATAAAATCGGGCAAATTCTTGAGCCACTCCGGTTCCCGCTCGCGCTCGCGGAATTAAGATTTCGCGGATGATTTCCCCGGGTCTGAGCGAGGTCTTTCTGTAACCAATAAAGAAATCATTTAAAGGGACAATTCTAGGCCCGGCAACCGAGTCGAGCACCAGACTTGCATCCAGTGATAACAAGACGGGGGCAGAATCCCCGATAGGAGATGCGGTCGCCAAATTCCCGCCCAGGGTCGCCCGGTTACGAATCTGGCGGGAACCGAACCATCGCAGCATCGATGCCAGAACCGGGAACTCGTGACCGAGTGTCTCCCATACTTGCGTGAGCGTCACGGCGGCGCCAATGCGCCATTGGGAATCGTTTGACTCCAAGATGGTCAACTCGGGGATGCCTTCCAACGCAATTAAAGTGGGAAAAGACTGAAAGAGCTTGGTAATTTTAAGCCCTAGCTCGGTCGCGCCGGCAACTAACTGTGCATCCGGGTAGGCAGCGAGCAGCTCGAGTAATCCACTTAAGCTAGCCGGCCAAAAGAAGTTTTCAGACGCCGTCAGGTAACCAATCGGAGCTAAGCCGGATCCGGCGTTGGGTGAGGCCGGCTCGGGGTTCGCGGTGAGGTTCCGCTTGGCCAGGCATTCGAAAGCGGCCTCCCGGATCGGTCGGTAGCCGGTACAGCGACAGAGGTTACCGCAGAGTTGATCATCCACCTGCCACATTTCTTGGAGATCGGAACGATGATACGCTTCTAACAACGACATCACGAATCCGGGAGTGCAGTAACCGCACTGAGAACCGTGCCGGTCTACCATGGCCTGTTGGACCGGATGAAGTTGACCCATACTGGGGGCGACACCTTCAACGGTTATAACCCGGCGACCGGCAATTAACGGTAACGGGATGAGACAACTGTTAATCGCGCGGAGATTACTTTTTCCAGATGCGTCGGTATCAACCAACACGACCGTGCAAGCGCCGCAATCGCCTTCGGCACAGCCCTCTTTCGATCCGATCAGACCTCGCCCGCGGAGGTATTGAAGCAGGGTGATATTCGTGGAGTAGTCTTTAACGAATTCCTGTTTCCCATTGAGTTCGAAAGTAAATCCCTCTTTAAGCTCACTAACCCGCTGCACGGAAAGACAAATAAAAGCCCGATGAGGGTGGTGCAAATGAAATGCGGTAGAAAGACTTAGGAACAACGAGCGCTGTGCAGAATATTGGACACGAGGGGCGGGTGGCGACGCGGCGACGCGGCGACACGGCGACACGGCGACGCGGCGACGCGGCGACGCGGCGACACGGCGACGCGGCGACGCGACGACACGGCGACACGGCGACACGGCGATACGGCGATACGGCGATGCGGCGATGCGGCGTAATTGATTGACGAAGTCGAAGGGCTGCCCTACGCCTGGCGTCGATCATCACAAGGACATGTTATGAGCTCAATACGCCACTTCCGTGAACTAGACGTCTACCAAGAAGCAATGTCGCTCGTAATGCGAGTCACCGAATTGACGAGATCGTTTCCGATAGAGGAGCGTTTTGCTTTGACGGACCAGATAAGGAGGTCCAGTCGGTCGATTTGCGCAAACTTGGCCGAGGCCTGGCGAAAGAGGCGTTATGAGGCCGCTTTCGTCGCGAAACTTAACGATGCAGAAGCCGAGGCGGCAGAAACGCAGGTGCATCTCGAGATCGCTTTTCGGCACAATTATATCGAGAGCAAGAGCTTTGAAGAGCAAGACGACGTTTGCGATAAGACATTGCTCAAATCGTCAAAATGATCGACCAATCCGATCGTTGGATACTAAGACCGAGCGCTCGAAAGAGCCGCTCGCGTCGCTAGTCCCCGGCGCCGTGTCGCCGTGTCGCCGTGTCGCCGCCTACCGCTCCGCCAAAACCCAGAGCACTTCGGCCAACAAGAGGCTTCCGGCGGCAATAGCTTCCGGGGAAGCGAATTCGTCGGGCCGATGGCTCACTCCATCTCGGCAAGGAATAAAGATCATTACCGTTGGGCTGATTTGCGCCATGAACAAGGCGTCATGGTAGGCGCGACTAACCATTCTCAGGGAAGACATTCCCAGACGGGCCGCACTTTGTTCCACCGTCCCAACCAGGCTGAGATCGCAGATAGCTGGGGCGTCCTTATTTACGATGACGGTGGAAGCGGTGACTCCCCGGCGATGACAAATGTGGGTGATCTCTTCTGTGATTCTCTCGAAAGCGGCATCGCGCGCTCCTAAATTGGTATCTCGAACATCAATCTCCAGATCGGCTCGGAAAGGCACGCTATTGACCGCACCCGGCTGAATACGAAAGACGCCGGTGGTGGCAACGGCGTCGCGACTCTGACTTTCTCGGGCCGCTTTTTCCACGGCTAAAGCGATCTCGGCGCCCGCCAACAAAGCGTCGTGACGGTCCGGCATCAGCAGCGCGCCGGCATGGCCACCCTCACCGTCGACCTGAACCCGCAAGGTAGCGGGCGCGGCGATGCTTTCAACGATCCCAATCTCAATCCCGGAGCGATCGAGCGCCGGACCCTGTTCGATGTGTAATTCGATAAACCCGGCATAACTTCCTTTCGCCTTAGCGACAGAACCGAGCATCGGCTCTGTGCCATAAATCTTTTCCAGCCACCGGCGAAGAGTGTTGCCCTCACTATCGGTCAAGGCGAGGGCGCGCTCCGGCTTCAGGGCGCTAGACAGCAACCGGCTACCGAGACAACCGATACCAAATCGCGTTGGTTCTTCGGAGGTAAAGACGACAAGCTCAACCGAACGCCGCGGCTTGAACCCGGCGGCGCTAAGGGCACGGATTGCCGCCAAGGCGCCCAGAACACCCACCACGCCATCGTAACGGCCAGCGTTGGGAATCGCATCGATATGCGAACCAGTTGCGATTGCAGGCAACTTAGGGTCCGAACCCAACGCGCGAAAATGTTCCCGACAGCGTCCTCAGTGACGACCAACTTCAAGTGGTCGCAAAGCCGTTTCACATACCGGCGTGCGCGAAGATCAGCCTCCGAAAAGAGAATCCTGGTGACGACTGGCGCAGGATGTTCCGATATAACGGCAAGAGCATCGATCTGCTGTTGCAACCATTCGGAGTCAATTTGGATCGGCATGAAATGCGTGCTTGAAGTTTGGTGTATGAAACCCAGACAAGGCGGGTTGGCAACTCCTGCGGGAGCCGGGAGCCGGGAGCCGGGAGCCGGGAGCGGGGAGCCGGGAGGACAGGGGTAAGGCGGGCGCTGGGCGGCGAAAGGTCAAAGGTGAAAGGTGATTGGTGAAAGGCCTACATCAGGGCTCATCATGGTAGGACTTCGGCGAGCTCAGTCGAGCCGGTGAAAAAACTCGGCGCGGGCAGAGGTGTCTTGCTTCATGGTCCGACCGCGCCGGTTTTGAGCCGCACCCCTGATAGCCAATCACCAATTCGTGATCGTTTTTCAAAAGGCGTTTCCCAGGGCGCGACAAACGGTTCGGCGCAACGCTGGCCGTGGCCAAATCGAGGGTCGCGGCTCAAAACCGGCGCGGTCGATTCAAATGGAGAAATACGCTTGAGGCGCGCCGAGTTTTTCGCCCTACCATGACGGGTTTTTGGCACACGCCCGACCGAACCACCTCTCACGATTCACCTTTCACCTTTCACCATTCACCAATCACCATCACCATTCACCATTCACCTTTCACCGCCCAGCGCCCGCCTTACCCTTGTCCTCCTAGCTCCTAGCTCCTAGCTCCTGGGGGTGGCGGGTTTCAAAGAAAAGCCGGGATTCCGGTACGTTTACTGCTGGAACGCCCACAGCGAAAGCGCTATGAGACGTAGCAAATCATGAACAAACTCCGCCTGCATTTGCTTCCGTTAGCTTGTGGCCTCCTACTGAGCGGATGCGGTGCTCCGTCAAATCAGCACACCCAAATCTCGCATGAAGATGCGCTGGCAAGGGTGCACCAAAAAATCCCGGCGGAGGGCTACTTTACCAACCAGTTTCTGCAGCAAGCGGCCAGCGGAAAACCGGCTGTTCCCGCTTTGCCCGATCATATCCGAGTTGGTATGCCGTGGATCCTCAACGATGAATCGGCTCTTTGGTATATCGCGGTCGAAAAGGGGTTCTTCCGCGACATGGGAATCGAAGCCGAGCTCGTGCCGGGCGGTCCCGGGAAAGATCCGCTGGCGCTTATGGTAGGCGGGTCGCTGGACATCGCGGTGACACCCGGTGGCAGTTTTGTCATTTCACTCATTGCCAGCCCGACGGGAGCTAAAGTCACCGCTGTTTGCACTCTGTTAAAGGACAGTCAGTACTCCTGGATTACCCTGGACCATAGCGTGAGCAACGACCAAGTGTCTCACAAAGAGTTGAAGCCGGAAGATTTGATCGGGAAAAAGGTCGGCGTTCAAGCTGATGGCCAGCGATACGTCGACTTCATTACTCAGCGGTTCAAGTTACCAACGGATCAGATTAAGGTGGTTCAGGTTGGGTTTGCCATCGACCCGCTGGTTTCAGGGGCAGTCGATTTCTATTCAGGCTGGGTTCAGAATCAGCCACGGTTCCTCGAACAGCAAGGCTATAAGAACTGGGCGGCGTTACGGTTTAAAGATCTGGGTTGGACCGAAGAGGGCGATGTCAGCGTGGTGATGAAGAGTCTTGCGGAAAAGAATCCTAGCCTGGTTGCTCGCTACGTCTACGCATTGACCCAAGCGATTCAGGTCTATTTAAACCAGCCGGACGAGGCCGCCGATATCACAGTAAAATATAGCAAGGATGCGACGTTGACTCGAGAGATGGTGTTACGCCGATTCGTGTTAGAAAAGGATCTGGTGGTTGGTCATGACCGGCAGCCGCCGCTTTGGATGTCTGCGGACAGCTGGAACAATTTGGCGGCGCTGCTCACTGAATATGGCGTCATCGATCTGCATTAGCCTGCGTGGATGAAAGATGTTTAAACATTTTTCATCCATGCCGGCTATAGGGACGGATTCGATACCGGCCCTCAACGTTGCGTCTGTTAGTAAGGAGTACGCGGACAACTCCGTGATCGAAGGTATCAACCTGTCGGTCGGAAAAGGGGAGTTCGTCGCACTGATCGGCGCTTCTGGTTGTGGTAAAACGACGCTGTTACGCATGTGCGCCGGACTGGAGGAGCCGACTTCCGGTTCGATCGAGATCTTTGGTAAACGGCCGGCCTCGGCGACTTCGGCGCACGAAATCGGGGTGGCTTTTCAGCGACCGGCTTTGGTGCCTTCACGCACGGCTTTAGAGAATGTCCGTCTAACCCTCAAAATCACTGCGGCCAAGAGTGGAATGGATCCGCTCGCTTTGTTAACCAATTTCGGTTTAGCCGACGCGATCGACCGGTATCCTCATCAGCTCTCGGGCGGTATGCAGCAACGGGTCAATATCGCATGTGCGATCGTTCACCAGCCAGCCTTGCTTCTACTCGATGAACCTTTCGGCGCGCTCGATGAGATCACTAGAGAGAGATTGGTTGATTGGCTCGCCGGTATTTTGCGGGAATCGAGCCGCACGACCTTGCTGGTGACCCATAGCGTGGAGGAAGCGATTACGCTCTCTTCCCGGATCTTTGTCATGTCCCGACGGCCTGGCCGAATTGCGGCTGAGATAAAGGTGACACTTCCGCCCGTTCGGGATTTTGCGGTTCGGCAATCGGAACGATTCCTGGAGCTAGTCCGGCAAACGCGGGATGCGTTGCACGCGGCGATCGTGGATTGAAGCTGCTTTTATAACTTCTATTTAATGAATTCTAGAATAGCAGCGCCTTTGTTTGTGATATCGGCCCTCATTATCTGGTATGGAGTGAGATGGATCGGACATCTGGCGCCAACCGTCCTCCCTCCACCTGAGCTTGTTCTCAGCTTAATGATTCAGGAATGGCGGTCCCTTCTCTGGAACACTTCCGTGACATTGGCCACCGCAATTACCGGCTACTTCTTTGCGAATGTCATCGCGATTTTGTTAGCCATCGCATTTCTCTATTTCGACCTACTCAAGTCGCTGGCAACACCCTGGGTCGTGGTTTTAAAGAACCTGCCGATCGTATCGGTTGCTAGTCTCTTGATTATTACCTTCGGCGACTCACCGATGCCGCGAATCTTGGTAGTTGTTCTGATCTGTTTTCATCCGTTGCTAGCAAATTTAATGAAAGGATTTGAACAGGTAGATCCCAATTTGATCGCACGGTTTCAGACATTGCACGCCAGCCGGTTCCAACTGTTTCGTTACGTGCTATGGCCAAATGCTCTGCCCTACTATGCCGCCGCTCACGAGGTCGCGTTTACCAGCAGTATCGTTGCAGCGGTTCTGGCGGAATTTTTCTTCTCTCGTCAGGGGCTCGGCTTCGTGCTGACCCAAGCGATGAACGACTATCGGGGGGACCGGCTCTGGGCCACGAACATTATTATTGCGACACTTTCGGCGGCCGCCCTTAGTATCTCAGTGTTAGCGGAACGGCTGTTGATTCCGTGGCAACACTCCAACGGCAAGAAACGTTGAAACTCACCTGCCCGGCGCTGTCTTTTATCCTGTACGCTTGATTAAAAAAGCGCATGCCACTTGCGGAAATTCGCGGGCGCTGGACAAAAGCTCACAGGCGGGGCGAAAGGGCGAATGGGCGCCCCGGTAGCGGTCCGGCAGCCGCCGGATCCCGTTAGGTCTATGGCATGCCCCACCTTTTTGAGGTCTCGAAGCGAAAGGTCGTCCTTACCTCAACGCGCAGTCGCCATCCGAGCGCTGGGATGGCGACTGCGCACTGAGTTAAGCTGAGTTAAATGCCTTCGGTTGAGTCGTTAGAGAAAGGACATGGTAGACCTCAAGGGGATCCGGCGGCTGCCGGACCGCTACCGGGGCGCCCATTCGGCCCCTCGGCCGTTTCGCCCGACGCTCTGGCATGCTAGGTGCTTGCGTTCAGGTGTTTAGCCCAACAGCCTTAACCAGCCGCAGGCTCTTCCATGTAATTGGAAGCCAGCACCTTAAATGCGAGTACGAACATCGGGCCTCGATCTAGACAAAACTCTACTTAATCAGTATAGAAAAAGGGAAACCCCAAGGAATTAACTAATGATCAAACGCTTTCAGGGTGTGCTTAGTGGGATTTTGCTATGCTCATTTAGCGCCGCTGCGTTGGCGCAAACAGCACCGCCGAATCCAGCACCCCAGCCGCAAACCGCGGCAACCCCAGGCGCTTCGTCCGACCAGCAGTTGCAGCAAGTCGTTGTGACCGGCGCCAACATTCCGATCAATGAGGCCATTGTGCCGACCATTCGTCCAATCAGCGCGGCTTATGGTCTGGACCTCAACGTGATGGACATTCCGCGGAATGTGACCATTATTTCGCGAGCTCAGCTGGACGACATCAGCGTCGTTGATGTCCGTGATTTCACTAAGCTAACCCCGAGCAGCTATACCACCACCAATTTCGGCGCGCCATCGAACCCAAGCATTCGCGGGCAAATCGCTGACGTTTTCATTAACGGCATGCGGGAAGGCTTAACCAGCAACGGCAACGGCATGCCGATCGATTTCAATGCGTTCGACTCGGTCGATATTATGAAGGGACCGCCGAGTGTAGTGTATGGCGCTTCGAACTACGTCGGTGGGTATTTCAACTTCGTCACGAAGCAACCGTACTTCGACCGGCTCCAAGGGTCAGTGACTGGAATATTCGGGCAATACGATCAGAATCAGTGGAACGTCGATATCGGCGGACCGATCATCCCCGACAAACTGGCCTTCCGAATCAGTTATTCCGGAATCGACTCCGGCAGTTATTACGAAAATCAGGTCACCGAAACCCAATCGATCTACGCGGCTTTGACTTGGATTCCGACCGACAAATACAAACTCGAACTGAATGTTGACGGATATTCCGCGACGTACACAGAGAACAACGGCTTCAACCGCCCAACCCAACAGTTGATCGATAACGGTCAATATTTTTCTGGGAACGTGGTTGGATTCCTGAGCAACGGCAGCCCGGTTTTCAACGTCCCCTTCCCAGCCAATGTCTTCGGGAGCGGCGGCAACCTGGTGCAGCCGGGCGGCTTAGTTGGGTTGGATCGCAGCATCCGGTTGTTGCGGCCGGGCGATGGTTCTTACGGCAAAAGCATTCGCGGGCAAGCCATCCAAACGTTCACGATCAACGATAACGTCAGTATCGTAAACAACACCTTCATTGAGTTTGTCGATCGGCATACGAAAGATAGCGCTTACTATTCGGAGATCATTCCGGAAGCGTTCTCGATCGAGAACCGGACCGAGGTTCACATCAATTTCGATATTCCGTTCGGGGGCGGCGGTTCGATTGCTGAAGGGACTCAGAAAGACAAAGATAACGGCGGGAAACAAGTGCAGGCGCCACCAACCACCGAGTCATCCCCTTGGTTTGTCTTAGGCAATAAGATCAATTTAGGGATCGATCTCCACTATCAGGAAGTCACGGCGTACGACGATTATTTCGATGAGCCGCTCAATGCTTGGAATCTGGCCACTTCTCGCAACTTCATCCACTACGTCAATTTCAGCTCATTCACCGCTCTGCCCGTTCCGGGTAACCCTGGTTGGACGGGAACGCCGGGGGTGTTCAATGGCGACACGAACTATTCCAAAATTTATACGCTGGCGCCTTTCTACGAGCACGTGTTTGAGTTCGGCGATAAGTTTTCGATTTTAGCGGGGGCTCGAGCAGATATCATTTACGTAAAAGTGAATGACCCGCTGTATTCTGAGGCGGCAGCGGCAGGAAACGTGAACCCCTTTGCTCCGCCGGGGGCACACGCGTCAGTGGTGGATCCGAATTTCAATATCAGCCCCACCTTTAAGCCGTGGAAATGGTTAACCGCCTATTTCACTTATAACTACAGCCAGGCGTACTCGGCTGGTAACGGTGGCGGCTTTCCGGCCGGCGACGGCAGCGGTCACGCGACCATTCCAGTCACCAATGAGTTGCATGTCTACTCTGACCTGTATGAGGCCGGGGCTAAGGCTTCACTTCTTGGGGATACGCTTTTTATCACCACCGCATTCTTCCAACAGCACCGGATTCAACCCGGGGTGGCTGCCACCTACGCTCGAGATACGGCGAGAGGATTTGAGATTGAGGCGGATTATCAGCCTAGCCGGAACTTTTATTTGAGCGCTGGATACAGCTATCTGAATTCGTTTGTCCATGGTTCGCCTGGGTTCGTGGCGCAAGCTTTCCCAATCAACGCGACTCAGCTCGCGGGTCCAAACGGAACGGTGATCACTGACACCGGGGTCACTTTGCCGCGCGGGGTTTACCGCGAGCCGGGAATACCTGCTCACGCTGTTAACTTCTTAACGAAGTATCAGATCCCAACCAGCTACGGTACTTTCGGGGCTATTTTCGGCGAGACGGTCACTGGTCCAATATTTCTCGGTTACAGCGGGTACGTCCGAATCCCGGCTCAGCATGAGGAGGATCTAACGTTCTTCTATAAGACTAAGGACGATCATCTGGAATTGAAGATCGCGCTGTTGAACCTGACCAATCAAAAGCTTTGGGGGCCGCCGGATCCAGTCTATGGATATGACTCAGTGGTCGCCGAGTTGCCGTTCCATGTACAGGGAACGGTTACGGTGAAGTTTTAGATGGAGAGCTTCGTGGCTGGCCATGTTGTGGGTGATGGTCGGCCTGGGGTTGGGTACGAATAGGACCTAGGGGACTTGTGGGACCTATATTTCAGAGGGGCACGTCGGGCCTGTCTTAGCGCTCGGTACTGGAACCCCTGACCTCCTGGCTCCTAGCTCCTTTTGCCCCGTCCGGTCTTTGAATTCCGCTGCGGTCCTTGGTTCTGCAGTTGGCGCAACCGGACAAGGACCATGTCGATAGCGGTCTCTAGACAATGCTGAGTCGAGTACGCGGTGGCGGCGCCATAGCTGCGGCGTAGGGAGTCGACGAAAATCACGCCTTCTAACATGTCGATCAGCATGTCAATATCGGAGTTCCGGCGCGTTTTCTTATGCTGAGATGTCAGCAACAAGGCATTCATGGCGGCCCGCATGGGTTTGAAAACGTCATGCAGCACGTCCCGATGGTCTTTGCTGAAATGATGGAGTTCTCCCAGAAGAACCCGGATAATGGGCAAACTTTCGTCCATCAGCCGGTGTTGGAGCTTGGCATAATGCAAAAGCCCGGCTCCCAAATCGTTTGGTGACTCACGGCCAGGCGGCGGCTCGATGCGACGAGCGAAGAACCGCTCCACCACAGCACGTAAGAGTTTCTCCTTGGTGCCGAATCTCCGAAACAGCGTCATCTCGCTCAGACCGGCCTCGACGGCGATTTCGCGAGTAGTAGCCCCTTTTAGGCCTTTGCGCGCAAAAACTCTGGCCGCAGCATCAAGAAGTCTCTCTGAAGCGTTGCTCTTTACAACAGGCTGACTCTGGGGACGGGCCACCGATTAGTAACCACTAACGTCGCTCTCAGGCGGCGTAAGTCAACCTCTTAATAATGCTTAACTTCTTATATTGGTTGATATTACGGGATTTTCTAGGCTGCCGTCACAGAAATGTCACAAAGCAGAGATTGCCCGATGCCCGACTTTCGATCAGTGGAAGGTGACTGCTTTTTGACTATGAAAACTACCTCATCATGGCTCGCCCCTCTGATCGCGCTGATCGCGGTCTCGCCTCTGTCGGTTCACGCTGCACTTCAACTGCAGGGAGCGGGGGCGACGTTTCCAGCGCCGCTCTATCAGCGCTGGATCGCTGAGTTCTCCAAGGCAAACCCAGGAATTCAGATCAATTATCAGGGCGTCGGGAGCGGCGCCGGCATCAAACAATTTACCGATGGTCTAGTGACCTTCGGCGCCAGTGATGCCGCGATGACCGATGAACAGATCGCCAAAGTCAAACCAGGGGTCGTCCTTATCCCCGCTACTGCCGGCAGCATCGTTCTCGGTTATAACCTGCCGGGAGTCGACACCCTCAAGTTGTCCCGAGAAGCGTACGTCGGGATTTTTCTCGGTAAAATCACCAAGTGGAGCGATCCGGCGATCACCAAGACGAACGAGGGCGTTAAACTTCCGGATCTGAATATCACCGTTTGTACACGGTCAGACAGCAGCGGAACGAACTTCGTCTTTACCAAACATCTCTCAGCGGTTAGCGCGGACTTCAAGAGCCAGGTCGGCGAAGGAACCTCAGTCACGTGGCCGGCCGGTGTGGCCGGTCAAGGCAATGACGGCGTAACCGCCCTGATCAAACAAACCCAAGGCGCGATTGGCTACGTTGAGTATGGCTATGCCAAAAACAACAAAGTGACGTTCGCCCAGCTGGAGAACAAGTCCGGAGCCTTCGTCGCGGCTACACCGGAGTCCGGCGCTGCGACCCTGAATGCCACTCAGTTCCCGTCGACTATTTTGCGCGCATGGCCGAGTGACCCTGACTCGAAAGACGCTTATCCGATCGCCACGTTCACCTGGCTGCTCGTGTACAAGACCTACAGCGACAAGGACAAGCTGGCCGCCTTGAAGAAGTTCATAAACTATGGATTGACGGATGGGCAGAAACTGTCCAACGATCTTGGGTACATCCCGATGCCGGCCGAGGTCGTACAGAAGTGCGAGGCCGCTTTAAACTCGGTCCAATAGCAACGGCGCTCTTAAATAAAACGCGATGAGTGACGGAAACGAGTCTCCGACGCCTAGTTTCCACCGAAAAGGGTTTCGGTTTGACTTATTCCGTGTCTTTACAGGGGTGGCTTCCGTCGCAACGGTTGCCACCCTGCTTTGTATCGCGGCCAGTATCCTGATTCAGGCATGGCCGGCAATTGCTAAATTCGGGTTCGGATTCTTTACGACTGTGGCCTGGAAGCCGAATGCGCCAGAAAACTATGGGGTGCTTCCCTACCTGGTGGGAACTGCCATGAGTTCGTTGATCGCCTTAGTCTTCGCATTGCCTCTAGGGGTGCTTATCGCGATTTTTCTCAGTGAGAATTTTCTAGCTGGCCCTCTGCGACAAACGGTTCGGTTTGTGGTTGAACTCTTGGCAGCGATTCCCAGCGTTATTTACGGACTATGGGGCATCGCGGTGGTGATCCCCATTATTCAACAAATCGGCGGCCCGATTGCCTCAACCCTGGGGTTCCTGCCGTTGTTTCAGGGGCCGGCATCCGGCAACAGTATGTTCACAGCGAGCTTAGTCCTCGCTTTGATGGTGCTGCCGACGATCACGGCCATCTCCAGGACTGCGTTGGTGGCGGTTCCTAGCCAGCTTCGCGAGGGTTCGTATGCGATTGGGGCGACTCGCTGGGAAACCATTTTTGGCGTTCTGTTGCCGACGGCTGCCCCGGGCATCGTTGCGGCAACCATATTGGCTTTCGGACGAGCGATGGGAGAAACCATGGCCGTTGCGATGCTGATCGGCAATAGCCCGCGTCTGACCTGGTCACTGCTTTCGCCGGCCGGAACGTTGGCCAGCTTGATCGCCAACAAATTCGGCGAAGCCGAAGACTTACAGGTCAGTTCGCTCCTGTACGCCGCACTTGCTCTGATGCTTTTAACCCTGCTCGTGAACATCATCGGCGAGCTCGTGCTGCGCCGGGCACAAAAAGCGACCAGTGGGTTGCGCTGACACTATGTCGACTGCTGTCCTTAATCAGAATCTAACGCCGGACCTGAAAGCGCAATCTCCTCGCGATCGGTTTCGCCTTGGCCGAAATCTGTTCTGGACCGTGATCTGCGTTGGCGCGTCGTTCCTGACGCTAGTCCCACTGTTTTCGATCGTCTTTTTGGTGGTTAGCAATGGAATTGGGCTACTTACCCCCAGCGTGTTTTTCGAGCTTCCTCCGGCGCCCGGCCAGGAAGGCGGCGGTCTGGGCAACGCCATTCAGGGTACCGCGCTCATGGTCGGCATCGCCCTTTTGATCGCAGCGCCGCTGGGCATCCTATCCGCTATCTACATTTCTGAATATGACCGGCGATCGGTCTTGTCGGGTGGTGTTCGATTTATCGCGAAGCTCTTGACAGGGATACCGTCGATCATTTGCGGTATGTTTGCTTTCGCGACCATTGTGGTGACCACCCACACGAAGTCGTCCATCGCGGGCGGCGTGGCGTTGGCCGTGCTAGCTTTGCCCACGATTCTTTTAACGGCTGAGCAAGCCTTGCTCGGTGTTCCGCACGCGCTCCGGGAAGCCTCGTACGGTATGGGGGCGACGAAATTTCAAACTATTTTCCGCGTGGTTTTACCCGAAGCTGTCCCAGCAATTATGACGGGCGTGATGCTGGCAGTCGCTCGTGCGGCCGGGGAGACTGCCCCTGTCCTTTTTACGGCAACCTCGAGTGCTTATTGGCTCTCCTCGCTCATGGAGCCAACCCAATCTCTGGCCGAGCTCATTTATCGGTTCGGCAAATACCCGTATCCGCACCTGGTCCAGCTAGCCTGGACCGCGTCGCTGGTTCTGGTTGTCCTGGTGACGATCACGAACGTGACTGCGCAGTTGGTGTTCGCGAAGAGGAAACGATAGGTTGCGAAAGGGCGAGTGGGCGAAGGGGCGAAAGGGCGCACTGGCGAGGGGGCGAGAAACTCGGCGCGCCCATGATTGAGTTGGTATGAGGTTTGCACGCGCCGGTTTCGAGCCTACCCAGCGTTGTCCTCTCCTCAACGGCTCGATTCACAAAGCGCGAATTAGCGTAGAGCATCGTGGGCGACCAAGCGCCACACGCGTCGATCACAACGGCTCAAAACCGGCGCGCGCAATCGATAGCGTTAAACACGTCGCGGGCGCGCCGAGTTTTTCGCCCTACCATGATGGGCCCTGTTCGCCCTTTCGCCCTTTCGCCGGTGCGCCGGTGCGCCCTTTCGCCCCTTGCCCAACCAGGCTACTTGGTAAAGCCAACCGGCGATTTCCCCTCGGGTGTCGGCGGGGTTTGTGGCCTCGGTCCGCCCCAGAGGAACGTTATGGAGGCGCTAACAACGTCGATGCTGGCGTCGAATTTCCCTCTGAGGTTGTGGCCCAGGCTATCGGTGTAATCGACGGTTGGATCTTGAAAGAAAAGATGGGCGTACCCGACATCCACCGCCACGAAGGAATATGGTTGCCAACGAAGCCCGGCTGACAAGAAATACCGGTTGTTGTCCGGGATGCGCGGCGTTCGGGTTTGAGCGCTTTGGACCGGCGTTTCGTCGTAAGCGAAGCCCCCTCGCAACGTCAGTTGTTTCAACGCGTACCATTCAAACCCAACTGAATAACGGATGGCATCGTCATATTGCAGATTCAAGATGTTCGAAGGAGTTGAAGGATTGCTGAAGGTAATGTCGACCTGCTGCAACCGGTTCCAACGGCTCCATTCGATGTCCCCCATCACGGCAAACTTTTGCAGAAATCGTTGATAAAGACTGAAGTGATAAACCGCGGGAAGATCCAGACCGGCGCTCGCGCTCTGGTTGAAAAACACGTCCTGCAACGCGCTCGGGAACGGGAATTGTACGGGCGCCCCGATGGCGGTCAGACTGGGAACACCACGAAATTGGGCGGGGCCTTGCAAGGTATGATCAACGGCCGAGCGATAGCTAAAGCCTAGTCGGCCATCCTGGAGGAATAGGAGCTCGTTCCCTTTGAGGTACTCAAAAATCAAGCCGACGGTGAATCCGACGCTCCAGTCGTCCCCTTGCACTTCAGCAACGCCGTCGTGCCCCTGAGGCACAAAGCCAGCAGCTGAATAGGCGCGCTCGGTGGCAGCGACGGCGCCGGGAATAGCAGCGAGCGGAACTCCGGATGCGGCGAGCCGGCCGGGAAGCGCCGCGTAAAAGGGAGCCAAGGTCGCAGCCCCGATCTCCCCGAAGTCGATTGCTTGGCTAAGCCGGGCTGAGGCGTACTGAACGTCGATGCTTGCGCCGACCGAGATCCGATCCAGAAACCGATAAGCAATGGTTGGCTGGATATCGAACGTCATCAGCTTGGTTCTCAAGGCGGCGTAACGGCCAACCCAATCCGGAGAGTAATCCGTTTCCAAGCCGAACGGGACCGTCAAACCAACTCCAATACTCAAATCGCCGTAGGTGGGGCTCCGGAAGATCGGTTGGGAAAGATAAACGTTCGGAATCAGATGAGCGACGCCGCCATCGCCGCCATTCCCGCCGTTGAGCGGTTCATTGTTAAATGGTGTCCCCGGTGCAATTAAGCGTGACCCCTGATTCTGGAAGGTAGCGTTCGGGGTAATGAATTGTCCCGCGAGCTGAAACTCGCCATGGTCGAGTAAAGCAATTCCGGCCGGATTGAAAAAGATAGTCGAGACATCCTCGGCCTGAGCGGCGCCTCCGGCATAGGCGCTTCCTAAACTAGATACGCTTTGTTCATTGAGACCAAAGCTTCCCGCTTGGACTCTGGGAGAGCCAAAGAATAAGAGCGTAACTAAGCCGATTACAGTTGAGCATGAACTGGAGTATGATAAGCGCCATCCTGGTGCGGAGCTCATAGTAAGAGGGGGGATACAAACGAGGGATCGTTGGGGGGCGGAGGGATTACTACAACAGCAAAAAAATAAGAGCGTTTTATAGCGATAGTTACAAGCCAATTCCGCTGGAGCGGAGCAAATATGCTTGCAATGTCGTTGTTCAGAACGAGACTATTTGAGGTAGCCGCGTGAACTGTTGCTTTCCGGGTTCTTCATGAGTAGTCAGCTATCGACGACTCCCACTCGCGTTTTTGACCTGTTTGCTTATCAGCAAGCGCATTTCCCAAAGCCGGATGCGCTCGCTTACAAAGTAAACGGCGTCTGGGTTAAGTTTAGCACCGATGAGGTCATCGCCATTGTGGAGAACTTGGCTTGCGGGCTTCAGTTGGCCGGTATTCGAGCCGGAGATAAGATCGCAAACGTGACCGATAACAACCGGCCCGAGTGGAATTTCATCGATCTCGCCGCAATGACCCTCGGGGCGGTGCATGTCCCTATCTACCCAAACGCGTCAGCGGACGACTATCGATTCATTCTCACGGATGCTCGGCCAAGCATCGTCTTTGCCTCCAATCAACGACTGCTGCAACTCATTCGTCCTATCGCCGCGAAGATTTCCGATATTCGGAACGTCTACACTTATGATGAGGTGGCCGGCGCGGAATCCTGGAAGAAATTGGCTGATGCCGGCAAAACTGCGTTAGGGGATGCTGCAGTGCGGGCAAAATTAGCGGAAACCCGGGCAAAGGTTAAACCGGAGGATCTGGCAACCCTCATTTACACCTCGGGCACCACCGGTCAACCCAAAGGGGTGATGCTCTCGCATACTAACCTGGTGAGTAACGCGATGGCGGCGGCAGACATTCTGCGACCCTGCGGCCACGAACGTGCGCTCTCTTTTCTCCCTTTGTGCCACATCTACGAACGGACGGTGGTTAATATGTACACTTACGTTGGCACCTCGATCTATTATGCCGAGAACCTGGACGCGGTCGGCCAAAATCTGCGAGAGGTTAAACCGGATACATTCAGCACCGTTCCTCGATTATTGGAAAAGATCTACGAACGGATTCTGGCTCGGGGTGAACAACTAACCGGGCTGCAGCGACGGATCTTCTTCTGGGCCCTCAATCTAGGACTGAATTTCGACCCGGATGCGCCCATGCCCTGGACTACGCGGTTGCAGTTAGCCGTCGCAGATTTCCTGGTCTACCGGAAATGGAGAGAAGCCGTGGGAGGCAACGTCAGCGGGGTGGTTTCCGGATCGGCAGCTTTGCCACCACGCTTGGCTCGAGTGTTTTGGGCGGCTGGAATATCGATTTGGGAAGGCTATGGGCCGACGGAAGCGGCGCCGGTGGTCGCGGTGAATCGACCCAAAACGTCTTTGCACAAGCTGGGCACGGTCGGACCGGTTATCCCCGGAGGCGAGATAAAGATTGCTGAAGATGGTGAGATTCTCTATCGCGGCCCTAACGTAATGATGGGGTACCATGGACGGCCGGATTTGACCAAGGAAGCCATTGATACTGAAGGCTGGCTGCATACGGGCGATGTGGGGGAATTGGATGGCCCTTTTCTTAAGATCACAGATCGCAAGAAAGAGATCTTTAAGACCTCCGGCGGAAAATATATCGCCCCGCAACCCGTTGAGAACGGTCTAAAAGAGTCGCGGTTTATTGCTCAGTGCATCGTGGTCGGTGAAAACCATAAGTTTCCAGCAGCGCTGATTGTTCCTCAGTTTGATGTGGTTCGGTCTTGGCTGGCCGGCCATGGTGAGGAGATCGAAAGCCGGCCGGAACTGTTGAAACATCCCAAGGTCATCGAGCTAATTCAGAGCGAAGTTGACCAATGCAATCAGCGTTTTGGTCGCTACAGCCAAATAAAGAAATTCGCTTTGTTAGCGGATGAATGGACCATCGCCAGCGGCGAATTGACCCCGACGCTCAAGCTCAAACGAAAACAAATCCTGAAGAAACACGCTGACGAGATTGCGGCTTTGTACCAGAAAGAGGACCTGGGGGCCGCGTCGTTGGTGGGAAGTGATCAGTGAATGGTGAATGCTGGGAGGTGGTTCTAAAGTAAAGTAATCAGTAATCAGTATCAGTAATCAGTGACTCAGTAATCAGTATCAGAATCGGACTGAGATCTCGGCTGCCCTTCCAATTTACTGAATACTGAGACACTGATTACTGATTACTAGTCCCTTGGAGCCACTTCCCACGATTTACCACTGGAACGCTATGAAGGAACCTATCTATATCGTCGATGGTGTCCGCACTCCGTTTGCCAAGTCTGGAACCGTTTTCGCGGATACGAGTGCGATGGATTTAGGGAAAACCGTGATCAGCCTCTTGATGGCAAGAACTGGTCTAGCGCCGGAAAAGATTGAGGAAGTCATCTTCGGATGTGTGGGGCAACCGGCGGAAGCCCCAAACATCGCGCGAGTCATCGCGCTGCGAGCCGGTATTCCGGAGTCGGTGCCGGCGGTAACGGTGCATCGCAATTGCGCTTCCGGGTTTGAGGCCGTAACCCAGGCGGCCGATAAAATGATCGCTGGACGAGGCGACGTCTTTTTAGTCGGCGGCGTCGAAAGTATGTCTCAACTGCCGCTATTGTATTCGCATGAAGCGGCTCAGAAATTTGGGGCATTCGCCCGAGCCAAGCATATCGGGCAAAAGGTGCAGGCCATAACCCGCTTTCGTTTGAACGATCTTAAACCCGAGATTGCGCTCCAGCTTGGGCTTTCTGATCCAGTTTGCGGGCTGAGTATGGGCGAAACCGCCGAAAATGTTAGCCGCGACTTCAACATTTCGCGCGAGGAACAGGACGCGTTTGCGATGCGGTCTCATCATCGGGCGATTGCGGCCCGGCCCAACCTTGAAGCCGAGATCACCCCGGTTTACCTGCCGAGATCCAAGAACGGTAAGAACTATCTGCAACAAGATAACGGTCCTCGGGAAAACCAAACCATGGAAGCTCTAGCTAAGCTTAAACCGGTGTTCGAACCGAACACCGGCACGGTGACCGCAGGAAATTCGTCCCAGATCACGGACGGCGCAGTGGCGTTACTATTGATGACTGAGAAGGGTTTAAAAGAGTCGGGTCTGACGCCGTTGGGGCGGCTGCTTGGGTACGATTATGCCGGGCTTGATCCGGCAAGGATGGGGCTAGGTCCAATTTACGCCATTCATCGAGCTGAGCAGCGAGTGGGGCTTGGATTGAAGGACGCCGCCATCATCGAAATCAACGAAGCTTTTGCAGCCCAAGTACTCGCTTGTCAGCGAGGAGCAGCTTCAGCCGATTACTGTAAAAGCCATCTGAATCGGGAATCGGCTCTGGGTGAGATTCCCGATGAGATTTTGAACGTTAACGGCGGTGCGATCGCTCTCGGGCACCCAATCGGGGTGACCGGATCGCGATTAGTGCTCACCGCGTTAAAGGAATTACATCGCCGGCAAGCAGACAAAGCTTTGGTCAGTCTCTGTGTCGGAGGCGGTCAAGGAGGAGCGCTCTGGCTGTCCCGTAACTAAACTCATAGGAAACTAACGTGGATCGAACGATTACTTGCGAAGTTCGGGGACCGGGAATTGCCTTCCTCACTTTTGATCGGCCAGGCTCGGCGGCCAATATTTTCGATCAAGCGACCTTCGATGAACTTAACGGCTTCCTGGATCAGGTCGAAAATGATTCGTCCGTGCGGGGTCTGGTTCTCGCCACGGCGAAGCCGAAGATCTTCATTGCCGGCGCTGATCTCACCGGTTTCACCAAAAATCCAAGCGCAGAGAACCTGGCCGCGACCATCGATTTGGGCCAGAGAACCTTCGACCGGATCGCCAATTTGAAATTTCCTACAGTGGCGGCGATCCACGGAGTCGCGCTGGGAGGCGGTTTGGAGATTGCCCTGGCTTGCGACTATCGGATCGCTTCGCTAGACTCCGCCACCAAGGTCGGACTGCCGGAGACGACTCTCGGTATCTTGCCGGCTTGGGGCGGGTGCACCCGCCTGCCACGTTTGGTTGGATTACCCGTAGCCCTGGACGTGATCCTCTCCGGGCGGCAATACCCGGCCAGACAAGCGCAAAAACTCGGTCTGATCGACGATTCGACTTATCGGGAACGGTTGGAAGGCTTGGCTATAAAAAAGATCGTCGATAGCCAGGGCCGGAAACGAGACACCAAGACCCATTTCACAACGATCGGGCCGGTGTCCGCTATTGTCGCTGATCGCGCAAAGAAGAAGACCATCGAAAAGACCCGGGGGCATTATCCGGCTCCGGTGAAAGCGCTGGACGTTATCGTAACCGGACTGAAGAGTCCGCACGCGGTTTCTCTGGAAAACGAGAAGAAGGCTTTTATCGAGCTGGCAACGGGAGAAGTCGCGCAAAACCTGATACGAGTCTTCTTTCTTCAGGAACGCTCGAAGAAGTTAACGGTCGGCCAGCTCAAACCCGAAGTGAAGCCAAAACGGGTTCTAGTGGTCGGCGCCGGATTGATGGGCTCAGGCATCGCGCAGTGGTTAAGCGCTCGCGGGCTGAACGTGATTTTGAAGGATATCGGTCCCGAACCTCTCGGGAAGGGTCTGCAGGGAATCGACCGGGTTTATCGGGACGCGGTAAAACGCAAAATTCTCAGCGAGGTGGATGCGCGCGCGGGATTTGATCGGATTCTGCCAATCTATGAGGATGTGCCGTTAGCCAATGTCGATCTGGCCATAGAAGCGGCTGTAGAGAAACTCGACTTAAAGAAGAAGATTTTCTCTGACCTCGAGCCCAAGATCCCGAACAGCCTCCTGATTGCATCGAACACGTCAGGACTTTCGATCGATGCGATTTCCGAGGGACTCGCCCATCCGGAAAGGGTAGTTGGGGTTCATTTCTTCAATCCGGTGCACCGGATGCAACTCGTTGAGATTGTTCGTGGTTCACACACCAGTGAAACGGTGTTGGCCATGGCCGTCCAATTCGCCAAATCCATCGGCAAGCTACCGGTACTGGTGAAAGATAGTCCTGGTTTTTTGGTGAACCGGATCCTGCTCCCCTATCTGGTAGAAGCAGTCAGAATCTTTGCGGAGGGACATACCGTCGACAGCATCGACCGCGCCATGCTCGATTTTGGGATGCCAATGGGACCTCTGCGCCTAAACGATGAAGTCGGGTTAGATGTGTCGCTCCACGTTGGCAGTGATCTAGCGGCGCGCGTCTCCCATCTCCCTCCGCTTAACGATGTGTTATCTCGGATGACCCAGAAAGGGTGGCTGGGCAAAAAATCCGGAAAGGGATTCTACGTTTACCGGGATAAATTCGAGCAACCGAATCCCGAGCTGAAACCGTTTCAGCCTTCGATCCAACCGACCAATGCCGATCAAATCAGCGACCGCTTAGTGTTTATCATGGTCAATGAAGCCGCTCGAGTATTGGAGGAAGGGGTTGTGACCGACCCGTCGGATGTGGACTTCGGGATGATCATGGGAACCGGTTGGGCTCCATTCCGCGGAGGGCCGCTGAAATACGCGGATAGCGCGGGAATCTCCACGGTAGTCAGCCGATTGAACCATTTGGCCGGGAAGTTCGGCGAGCATTTCAAGCCATGTGCTTTGTTGAATGACATGGTTAATCGTGGTGGTTCGTTTTTCGCTGCGCCCGGGTAGGGACGAGCTCCCGACCGTTATGCGAGACGATAAACTAACCTTTGACCGCAGTTATCCTCCGATTGAACGGCCGGGCAGTGAGTTCTCGCCAGCGGCTCTACAAGGGTACCTCGACGGAGAATTCGCGGAGACGCGAGAGACCGTAAAAAGGATCATCACTCAGCCTGAATTTCGATATGTCCAATGGGGCGATCCTCCCGATTACCGGAAGAAAATTCTGAGCTGGTTACAGACACTAGCGGACGCCGGGATTGGACGGCTTTTTTTGCCCAGCGAGCTCGGCGGCGAAGAGAACCTGAGAAAACTGATGGCGATCCTGGAGACGCTGAGTTTCCATGATGGAAGTCTCCTCATCAAGTTGGGTGTGCAATTCGGTCTTTTCGGAGGAAGCATTCACCAGCTGGGGACGGAATATCACCATCGAAAATATTTGCCGGATGCGACTTCGTGCCAGCTATTTGGCGGGTTTGCCATGACGGAGATCGGGCACGGTTCAAACGTGCAAGCCCTGGAAACAACCGCTGTCTACGATTCTGAAAAGCGAGAGTTCATCATTAACAGCCCGTCGTTCAGTTCCGGAAAAACGTTTATTGGCAACGCGGCGGTTGATGGCAAGGTGATGGTGGTCTTTGCGCAACTGCAGGTGGGGACGGCTAGCCACGGTGTCCATGCTTTCGTCGTTCCGATCCGTGACGACAAGGGACGCCCTCTCCCGGGGATTACCATTGAAGACAACGGCCAGAAGCTCGGGTTGAACGGCGTCGACAATGGCCGGATCTGGTTTCACGACACGCGCGTACCGAAGACTGAGCTTCTAAATCGGTTCGCGGAAGTAACTGACGAAGGTCAATACCGAAGCGAGATCAAGAGCGACAACGCCCGTTTCTTCACCATGATCGGGACGTTAGTGAACGGTCGCATCACCCTGGCGATCGCGGCAAATAATATGGCGAAGTCAGCGCTCACCATTGCCATCCGTTACGGGGCGCGAAGACGGCAGTTTGGCGGCGGTCTGCCGGAAACGCTTTTGTTGGATTACCCGGCCACGCAACGCCGGTTGATGCCGCTGCTGGCCAATGTCTATGCCGTCGATTTTGCGGTTAAGCGCCTGGCCCTAGTCCGCGAACGGTCACAGGCGACCCCTGCCCGGGCGACTGAGAGTCTGGCAGCTGGAATCAAAGCTTTCTCGACCTGGAATGCGATCCATGCCATTCAAATCTGCCGGGAGTGCTGCGGCGGCGAAGGCTATATGTCAGTAAACCGGTTCGCCGCGCTGAAAGCGGATGCAGATATTTTCACCACATTTGAAGGCGATAATACCGTCTTGATGCAACTCGTCGCCAAGAACCTTCTGGCGGAGCTAAAGGATCATCTTGAAGAGATGCATCCAGCCCAGTTAGCAAAGTTCTTCCTGGACCAACGTTTGAGAGGGTTACAAAGAAGGTTTCTCGATCGCACGACCGAAAGCGCTTCTTTGCTGGTCCCTGAAACTCAGCTGACCTATTTCCGACTTCGTGAATCGACGTTGTTACTACAAGCTGGCAACGCTTTCCGGCGTTTAACCCAGCATAAGTCGATAGATGCCTATGCGGCTTTCACCCGGCTCCAACCGGAGCTGCTAGAACTAGCAGAGGCATATGCAGAACGCCAAGTGGCGGAGAGCTTGATTGACGCCGTTGAAGACGCGCCTGATCCAAAGCTGCAGCCGCCGCTGCGAAAGTTGGCGGATCTTTTTGCTCTGTACCACCTCGAAAAGCACAAGGGCTGGTACTTGGAGAACGGCTTCATGTCGGGAAGAAAGTCGAGAGCCATGACTCATCAAGTGACCCGACTATGTAGCGAAGTACGGAAAGACGCGGTCGCGTTGGTCGATGCTTTTGGCATCCCCGATGAGTGTCTTGGAGCGCCCATTGCGCTAGGGTAACGGCGTGTCGGCGTGTGGGATCCGGTAGCGGCGACTGCGCATTGAGTCAAGCTGCGTTAAATCCCTTCGGTTCAGTCGTTAGACAAAGGACGTGATAGACATCAAGGGACAGTCGCCGCTACCGGGGTGCGTCCATTCGCCGATTCGCCCCGGCGCCTCAGGCCGTCTGCGATTGGTAGATTGCTTTCAGATCGACGGCGACAGCTGGATCAATCAACACCGCAGAATCGATCTTTAGACTATCCGAGATGATGTTGCGGATCCGTTGAAGATGAAGGTCCTTGCGGTCCAACTGATTTTGGCTGGCCCATCGAGCAGCCGCGATGATCAAGCTGGAAACCTGCTCGGCTGTCAGCTTCTCCGTGTTGATGATAATGTCGAATTCGCTGCGATCGTTGCTATCGATGCCGTAAAGCTGAAGATACCGTTTCCGGTTCTGTTCATCTCGTTGCAAAGTACGATACAACACCGATTCGTAGGTCAGACCTTTGCTAGCTTCGCGGCGAAAGATCCGCTTTGCCCGTTCCTCCAAAGACGCTTGCAGCCAAACTCGGAGATCGGCATTCACTAACCAGGAAGCTAACCGTGATCCAACCACCACCTTTGGCTGAAGTGAAAGCCGAATTTGGTTGAGGTCCGTCAAATAATCAAAGGTTCTGTTCCCTTGAGAACGTTCGTGAATCTCTTCAAAGCTGACGCCGATATCCGCAGCCAAATCTCTGAAGGTGTAGTTGACCACCTTCAGACCTAACGTGCGGCCGACATTCATGGTCGCCGTGGTATTACCACAACCACTCAAACTGGAGATGGCAATCCTTAGGATCTTTGAATCTGGGTGCACGTTAATTTTTTTTGTTCTTTAGAAACCACTCGTACATTGACTCTATACCCGCCCGCAGAGAAATCTTGGGTTGCCAGCCCAATTTACTGAGCTTGCTGATATCCAGAAGTTTGCGCGGCGTTCCATCTGGCTTGCTCGTATCATACTCCAGCTCCCCGTCGAAGCCGACCACATCGCAGACGGTCTCCGCCAATTCGCGAATGGTAACATCTTGCCCGCAGCCGACGTTGATGATTTCGGGAGAATCGTAGTTCTCAAGCAGGAATCGAAGCGCGTCCGCCAGATCGTCACTGTGCAAGAATTCGCGCTTGGGATTGCCGGTTCCCCAGACCACCATGCTCGGCTTACCGGCAAATTTAGCTTCGTGGGCTTTCCTTAACAACGCTGCCAGTACGTGAGAGCTCTGCAGGTCGAAGTTATCGTTAGGACCGTAGACGTTGGTCGGCATCGCCGATATAAAATTCGCTCCATATTGACGCGCGTAGGCTTGGCAGAGCTTAATTCCGACAATTTTTGCCAAGGCATAAGGTTCGTTCGTCGGCTCCAGCGGGCCCGTTAATAGAGCATCTTCGGAAATCGGCTGCGGCGCCAGGCGCGGATAAATACACGAACTACCCAGAAACACCACTTTTTTGACACCGGCCAAAAAACTCCCAGCGATAAGGCTGTTTTGAATTTCCAAATTCTCCAAGAGAAACTCCGTGGGATTCTGGTTGTTAGCGTTAATCCCTCCCACCTTCGCGGCTGCAATCACAACCGCCTCAGGTTTGGCGGCTCTCAGAAACTCCTCAACCTGTAGCCGGTCGCGTAAATCCAGTTCTTTTCTGGTTCTGGTCAGTAAAGCAGCGCCCGGCCTTTGCTCGAGATTGCGCACAATCGCGCTCCCGACGAGACCTCGATGGCCGGCGACGAAAACGGATTGGAATCGCATGAAACAGCTTAGCTAGCGCGATTTTATCAGCGGGTCAAACCGGATGCAGAAGAAGGAGCCAGGAGCCAGGAGCCAGAATCCAGGAGACAGGAGAACTTGGGGCACGCCAGCGTGGGAGGGGAGGCAACGGCACCCGGTAACAGCTGCAACGCGGAATGCAACGCCCCTCCGATTGGATGGTGGTCCATCGTGGAGCGTTCCCGCTTCGTTGACGGCGATCACGGAGGTGCCTCCCCTCCCACGCTGGCTTACCCAACCCAGGTCCTCCTGTCTCCTGGATTCTGTCTTCTGGCTCCTTATTCTGATTCGACAAGAGCCCTGGGTCGCGTTTTCTTATCCCGAGCTTGGTGGTAAGCTTAAGTGATTTTATGAATTTTCAGTTCGATCCGATCGAAGAGGTCCTGGAAGCGTTGCGTCAAGGCAAGCTGGTGATTGTGACGGACGACGCGCACCGCGAAAATGAAGGCGACCTCATTTTGGCGGCTGAAAAAGCGACCCCGGAGACGATCAGTTTCATGATTCGTTATACCTCGGGTGTCATTTGCGTCCCGATGGAGGGCGCTGCACTCGATCGGCTAGATTTGCCTTTGATGACTCGCCGAAACAACGAGGCGATGCGGACGGCGTACACGATCTCGGTTGACGCAAAAACCGGGGTCAGCACCGGCATATCGGCTGCCGACCGTGCTCGCACCATTAGATTGTTGTCGGAACCAACCACGCAAGTCGACGATTTGGTCAGGCCTGGGCACGTCTTCCCTCTGCGCTACCGCCGAGGCGGCGTTTTACGTCGGGCGGGCCATACGGAGGCAGCAGTCGATTTGGCTCGATTGGCAGGACTTCGTCCGGCCGGGGTTTTGGCGGAAGTTGTGAATGACGACGGCACCATGGCCCGGTTACCAGAGCTCTTCGCTTTCAAAGAGAGGTTCGGTCTCAAGATTTGTTCCATCGAGAATCTGATCGCCCATCGCCGCGTCCGGGAGAAACTCATTGTGAAAGAGCAAGAGGTCAGCTTGCCGACGGACTACGGCGATTTTCGATTGCATCTTTATCGATCCGTGGTCGATGACGTGCATCATCTCGCGCTCACTACTGGTCCGCTCCCACCTGTCAATCCCACGCTAGTTCGGGTCCATAGCGAGTGCCTGACCGGGGACGTATTCGGATCTCGGCGGTGCGACTGCGGCAATCAGTTGCACGCCGCGCTCCAGCAGATTCAAGAAGAGGGGGCTGGGATCCTGGTTTACATGCGCCAAGAGGGTCGGGGCATCGGCCTGGCAGCCAAAATTCACGCTTACAAACTTCAAGAGGATGGCTTGGATACGGTAGAGGCCAACGAGAAACTCGGCTTCGCCGGTGACCTCCGCGAGTATGGCATCGGCGCGCAAATTTTGGTGGACCTGGGCGTCCGCGAGATCCGTCTTTTGACGAACAATCCAAAGAAAGTCGTCGGACTCGAGGGCTACGGCTTAAATATTATCGATCAGATCCCGATCCGGGTTTCGGCGAATCCACACAACGAGAAATATCTCGAAACGAAAAGGCGGAAGCTAGGGCACCTGCTTTGAGGAGAGGAGCTAGGAGGTCCTGGGTAAGGGACGCCCAAGTGCAGGGAGGGGAGGCGTCAGGAGTCAGGAGGAGCTGGGTCCGGCGTACGCCGGGCAGAGGGGCGTTTGCCAACGCCAGTTTTGAGCCGCGACCCCGATTGCCCGTAACCGAATCGTTCTCGTCTTTCCAAAAGGCCTGCCCCTTGGACGCACTGAAACGGATCGGCCCAACCTTGAGCGAGAACAAATCCTGGGTCGCGGCTCAAAACCGGCGCGATCTAGCGGCTCCAGTTAAACAGCCCGTCGGCGCGCCGAGTTTTTCGCCCTACCCTTTGGACATTGGCAACCGTCTCATCCGATCATCGCCCTTTGCTGTCGCCTTCCCATGCAGCGCGCGCCGGAACCCAACACCTCCGGGCTCCTGACGCCTGAGCCGCCCTCCCTACACTGGGCGATCCCCTACCCAGGACCTCCCTAACTCCTGGATTCTAGCTCCTTCCCCCGCCGCAAGGGGATGTCCCCTTGCGGCTAATCTTGGCCGGAGTATCGTCCCGCACTCATGTCGAATCAGTTTCCAGGTCGTCCGGATCCGCAAACCGCCCAGTGGCGGTTTGGGATCGTGGCGAGCGAATACAATCGTGAGTACGTGGACGGATTAGTTGGTTTTGCTAAAGATGAGTTGCTCGCCATAGCGCCCCAAAGCGGAACGGCAGTCATTCGGGTTCCCGGCTCCTTCGAGATCCCTATCGGCGTCCAAGCCGTTATCGAGCGTCGCCAAGTCGATGCCGTGCTGGCGTTCGGCGTCATCTTCGACGGAGAAACCATGCATGCAGAGCTGATCGCGGGAGCGGTAACGACGGCGTTGATGAACTTGAGCCTGCAGCATAAAATTCCCATTTTACATGAGGTACTTGTCGTCAAAAATGATCAACAGGCCAGCGAACGATGTCTATTGCCTAAGATAAACAGGGGTATTGAAGCCGCTCGGGCTGCGATCCGGATTCTAAGTGCCCTGACCGATCTCGCAAAGGAATAGACCATGGGGAAGCGACGAGAAGGCAGAGAAACCGCCGTACAACTCTTGTTCCATTGGGACTTGAACGTTCACCAGCCTTTGGAAGAGGCCAGCTTAGATGGGTTCTGGCAACTCCGCGCCGCCAATCAAGCAACGAAAGAATTTGCCACCCGGGTCGTGAATGGAGTCATCGCGGAACAAGTTGTGATCGACGAAAAGATCACCCGCTATACAGCAAACTATGAACTGAAGCGCATCTCCGCAGTGGATCGGAATATCCTGCGAGTGGCCATTTATGAGATGCTCTTTTGCAATGATGTTCCTCCTATAGTGGCAATCAACGAAGCGATCGACATCGCCAAAAAGTTCGGCACTGAGGAATCCGGAAAATTTGTGAACGGCGTGCTCGACCGAGTAAAGCTTGATCTAAACCGCCCGCTCAGAACGGCGACCAGTTAGAATGTTCGCGCAACATCATAAATATCGGTGGATCGCGGGTTCGCCATCCCTAGTGCGCTGAAGAAGCGAAAACGGCGAACATTCTATGGCTTTTGGGTTTCTTAAAGATCTATTCGACCGGTTTTCCAGCAAACCGGTGGACTGGGATGAACTCGAGGAGAGTCTGATCCGCGCCGATATCGGAGTTCCCATGACACTCGAGATCATTAAAGCCCTCCAGGAGCGACCCAGTGTGAGCGCGAAAGAAATTGTCGCCGTGGTAAAGCAGCACATCGAACAGATTCTTCCCTTGGCCAATCCCCGTTTACGACCGCTACCGGATCGGCCGAAAGTCATCCTGATGACCGGGGTGAACGGAACGGGGAAAACGACGTCGACAGCGAAACTTGCCCATCTACTTAAAAGAGATCGCCACACGGTTATGCTGGCGGCAGCCGACACCTTCCGAGCTGCCGCTATCGAGCAGCTCAATATCTGGGGTGAGCGGGTTGGCGTTGAAGTAATCTCCGGTGAATATCAAGCGGACCCGGCGGCCCTGTGTTACGACGCGTACACCGCCGCCAAGAAACGGAACATCGAATTCCTTATTTGTGACACCGCCGGCCGTCTTCATACCCGGCACAACTTGATGCAGGAGCTGGGGAAGATCGTGCGGACCTTACAGAAACACGATCCGGCCACTCCGCACGAACGGCTCCTGGTTGTAGACGCAACCACCGGGAGCAACGCTTCGGTTCAAGCCCGCGAATTTAAGGAAGCGATCGGTCTGACGGGCCTCGTCATCACTAAGCTCGATGGATCGGGAAAAGGAGGGATCGCAGTCGCCATCCAACAAGAGTCGGGAATTCCTCCACGCTTCATCGGAACCGGAGAAAAGGTGAACGACTTTGCATATTTCGATCGAGAAGTGTTTGCAGATAGCCTGTTGTAAAGGCTAATCGGAAAAACGCGGCGCTGGTTACCGCCTAGAGCCCATTGGCTCTCGGAGATCGGGACCTCTGCAGGATAAAGATTGATAGGACATATGCTCGAACGGCAAAACTTTATGCAAATCGCGCTGGCCGCCCAAGCGAGCGCTGATCTGACGCCGAAAGCCGGAACCTCGGGTTTACGCTTCGGGCCGCCGCAACCTTTTTCTTACGACTGGCTGAAAACTCATGCTCAAGAGCTGGCTGCGGCGCCTTACCAAGCGCCGCCGCAACCAGACCCGGCCACGGTCGCCGCTATCGATTACGATATGTATGGCCGTCTGAAGTATAAGCCGGATTTCGCACTTTTTGGTGACGGTCAACCGGGCGTCTTCCCAATCACCTTCATGTTTGTCGGACACTATTTTCCTAAGACGGTCCGTATGTACGCTCTAGAGAAAGGCGGTGAAGAGGTCGCTCGCGAGGTCATCTATGACCCAAACTATTTTGATATCCCGGCCAACAGCGGCCCCAGTCGTCTGCCGGCTGATCCTTCGTGTTTTGCCGGCTTTTGGGTTCGGGAAGCGAAGACGGGTGATTGGCGTAAAGACGAGCCTTGGGTGACGTTTCTTGGCGGGTGCTATTTCCGGGCGAAAGGCGAACTCGGACAGGTCGGCGTTTCCGCACGCGGGATCACGTTGACACCGGGGGGCAGTGCGCCTGAGGAATTTCCGGACTTTGTCGCCTTTTGGTTTACACCGGCGGAGTCGGCTACTGGTCCATTCAACTGCTATGCGCTCCTCGAGGGTCCTAGTCTTACCGGCGCTTATCGCATCGGGCTGGAGCGAACCAAAGGCGTCGTCATGGAAATCGAAGCGAACCTTTTTTTACGTAAAGCGGTCGACCGGCTCGGCTTGGCTCCGCTCACCTCGATGTATTGGTACTCCGAGACGGTAAAACCGACGGCTACGGATTGGCGACCGGAAGTCCACGATTCTGATGGACTGGCCTTGTGGACCGGCAAAGGAGAACGGATCTGGCGTCCCCTCAACAACCCGCCCCGGATCGTGATATCGAGCTTCTCCGACGAGCATCCTCGCGGGTTCGGCCTCATGCAACGCGACCGGAATTTTGATCACTATCTCGACGGTGTGTTCTACGACCGCAGACCTTCAGTTTGGGTGGAACCGCTCGACGGTTGGGATCCTGGCGCGGTTCACCTGGTTGAGATCCCGACCGGTGACGAGATCAACGACAACATCGTTGCCTATTGGTGCCCGGCTAAGCCGACCCAAGCTAAAGACCGGATCGATTTGCGCTACCGTCTACATTGGCTCGCAGACGAGCCTTACCCGGCCTCGCTCGGCCGTTGCATCGCGACCCGGCTGGGTCGTGGAGGCCGGAGCGGCCAACCTCATCCTCCCGGTGTGCGAAAGTTCATGGTCGAATTCCTCGGCGGACCGTTAACTCCCCTCCCAGCCAACGCCAAACTCGAACCTGTCCTCTGGTCGTCGCGTGGCTCGTTCTCCTATTTCGACACCCAGCAAGTCGCGGATAGTGTACCCGGACATTGGCGGGCTGAGTTTGATCTGGTGGTTGACGGCCATGACCCCGTCGAGATGCGACTGTTCCTACGAACGGCGGGGCATGTGCTCACAGAAACCTGGCTCTACCAGTATCATCCGTTTCATGTCGAGGGCGTATAGGCAGTGGCAACGTACTGAACGAGCGGGAAAATCTGGGGGAGCGTGCGGGAACGGGATTGTTAAGGTTCAAATGCGCAAAGGTATTGACCGGTTATCGATCGTGATACATTTTTGTATCACAGATGAAGACGGCTACGGTCCGGGACCTGCGTAATAACTTCGGAGACATCGCCAAGTGGATCGAAGCAGGGGAGCGCGTAACCATCACCCGCAACGGCTCGATCTTTGCGACTCTTTTACCGGCGACTCCAAAAAGGCTAGCAAAGCCCGATTGGGGCGCTCGGTTCAAGCGATACAAAGCGGTGGGCCGAAAATTATCGAAGAAGGAGACCCAGGAATTTTGGTCGGCTTTGCGCGACTGAGGGTATGCCAGGCGACGCTTATCCGGATAGCAGCTTTCTGGTTTCGCTCTTCCGTGCGGACGCGAATCATCCGATTGCAGTCAAATACATGGTTAAGGCTGCGGAGACGCTGACCTTTACGCCGTTACATCGCATCGAGGTCAGGAACGCCCTGCGTAGCGCGTGTGCCCTTGGCCAAATTACGGACGACGAGCTGAAAGTATGTTTTCAAGGGATAGAAGGTGATCTACGCGCGGGTTTGTTGGTTCACATGGCAGTGGAGTGGACCAACGTGTTCCGCCGCGCGGATGATCTCAGCGCCGAGCACTCCAAGGCCATCTCTCAACGCACTATTGATCTTCTCCACGTAGCCATCGCCATTGAAAGCGGAGCAAAGAATTTTCTTTCCTTCGACAATCGACAGCGCGTTCTTGCCAATGCAGCCGGGCTGACCACAAGACCCTGATGGCCAGCTTTTGGAGCCGATCACTTGGTGATCCGGAACCAACGCTTAAGGCCTAGCCTGGACTCGGTCGCCTTCCCAGGCTACATAAAGCCCGCGCGAGCTAAATTGGCCGGTCAGGTACTCAACGCCGAGGCCTGCCTTCCGAAAAAGATCTTGCCATTGGGATTGGTCTAACAAAAGTAGCTCGTGCCGTTCCTCGGCGTATCTGATCTTAGTCCCATCCGCTAAGAGATAGTGCCCGGTCAGAATCGACAGATCCCCTTGCCGGTCGCCCCTCATCATCCGGCAAACTTTCCGTTGTTCCCCTTCGCCTGTCACGATATCGACCCGGCCATTGATCCATGCGCGCCGCTCGATAAAAGGTTCGATAAAGATCGCGCCTCCCAAGGCCAGATGCGCTTTGAAACAAGCTAAGGCCGCGAGAATGGCTTCGTCGGTGAGCAGATATCCGATTGAGCTAAATAAGCAGATGAGGACGTCGAACTTCGCCGATAGCTGAAACTGCTTCATATTCGCGACGTGAAAGCTTCCATCCAGTCGCTTTTTGCGAGCGATCCCAACCAGCTTCGGATCCAAATCGATGCCGGTGACTTTGTATTCCGGGAAAAAGCGAAGATGTTCCCCCGTACCGCAGCCGAGATCCAAGATTGAGCGTGCTTGCGGGACGTAGATCCGGAAGAGTTGGCGCAATGTCTCCGCCTCTGCCCGGTAATCTTTCTTACCGTAGATCAGGTCGTAATATTCCGCGGACTCCGAGAACATACTGGAGAGTAAATTGTAGCGTATCGGTGCGCAATTGGGAGAACGGATCGGTTAACGGCAATCGAACGGTCGCACCCATGGTAGTGCAAATTCGCAGCGCGTGATCGCTTTGAGGAGGATAGCCCCGCTAACTAGCCGCAACTTCTTTCGAGGGCTGAGCCTGATGTTTCTTAAAGTGCAGTTGGAAAATTCTGAGCCCGTCCGTCTGAGTAATGGTCACGAAGTAATCCTCGATCTGGACTTGTTCTCCCTGCTTGGGTAAGTGCCCCAGAAGCTGGACAACATAACCGCCGATGGTGCTAACTTCGGGGTTCTCTAAATGCAGATCGGCGAGCTCCTGCAACTCGTAGAGATTCAACTGGCCCTGTACGACAAATTCCTCCTCATTTAGCCGGACAAACTCACGGATCGGCTCCTGATCAAACTCGTCGTTTATTTCACCAACTAATTCTTCGAGTACGTTGTCCAGAGTAACGATTCCGACAGCGCCGCCAAACTCGTCCACTACCACGGCCAGATGTACTCGTTTAGCCAAGAACGAGTTTAACAACTTGTCCAGCGTCATAAACTCAGGCACCGGCAAAATATCGCGCTTGACCGCCAGCAGGTCCGGTTTGGGCTTTTTCATCTCTTTGATCAGATCCTTGATATGAATCAGACCGATCGTGTTATCGAGATGCCCCTGGACCAGCGGGAACCGCGTGTGGCCCGACTCGAGCGCCACTTGGAGATTTGCATCGAAGGAATCTTGCGCATCCAAATAAATGACATCCCCACGGTGAGTCATAATATCGCGGACCACTCGGCGCCTAAAATCCAGAGCGTTAATCAAGAGCTCCTTGCTCAACTTCGGCACTTCCGCCTTGGCATCGCTCTCCGTGAGAATAACCCGCAGTTCTTCCTCGCTGTGCCCGAGCTCATTTTCGGCGACCGGATCCAAACGTAACAGCCGAAGGATCCCAGCGGCGGAGATCTGCAAAAACCAGATGGCCGGCCGGAAAATCAGGTAAAAGAGGTGGAGCGGCGCGCAGATCCAAAGGCTGGTCTCGAGCGCCTTCCGAATCGCGACGGTCTTCGGGGTCAGTTCTCCTAAGACGATGTGGAAATAAGTGATCAGAGCGAAGCCGACGGTGATTGAGATGCCATCAACCACGGCCCGCGACGTAATGCCGACATGAGACAAGATCGGCTCCAGGAGACTGGCGACATACGGTTGCCCAATCCAACCCAAGGCCAAACTCGCCAAAGTTATCCCTAGCTGAGTGGCAGAAAGATAGGCATCCAGGTTGGAAATAACGTGCCGGGCTAAGCCGGCTCGCCGATTGCCCTCTTCTTCCAGAAGGTCTAGCTGGCTGCCCCGGACCTTGACCAAGGCAAACTCTGAGGCCACGAAAAACCCGTTCAGGAAAATCAGCAGGAGAATGACGAACAACTGGCTAAAAATCCAGCTAGAGGAGGCAGCCTCCGCGCCCAGGAATGGTAAAACCATCCCAAAAGAAAAAGCCATGCTCATCGGATCTTAAGTCATTCTCAAGCTTCGGATATCTATCCGTTTTCACAGGTTACCTGCAGACATCGAGAGTGCCTTGAAACAGCAGGTCCCGTCGCAAGGAAGGAGACCCAACATTTCGAGATCCTCGCGAGGCTTATGTAATGACTGACCTCGATAAAGCGACCTATCGGCTGCTCAGCATCGTTTACGCCGCGCCTACCCGACGGTCAAGAGCGAAGACTGAACCACTACCAACTCGATTTCGTAACCCCCGGGATCAATCCCTGGGAAGCAAGTTCGCGGAAAGCGATTCTAGACAGACGAAAACGCCGGTTGAAACTACGGCGACGCCCACTCTGTTCGCACCGATTAACCAAGCGAGTCGGACTGGCATCGCGCGGGAGCTGAGCGAGGCCTTCGTAGTCGCCTTTAGCCTTGAGTTCGGCTCGAAGGGCGGCATACTTTCGCACCGTCTTCAGCTTCCGTTTATTCCTTTCAATCCAAGCTTTCTTCGCCATAAAGAGAGTGGGGACAATACCGGGAAGCATCAGCTTTTCAACGAAAAATTACTCTGTTTCTCATTTAAAGCCTAAGGGCATGTGGCCGATCCAAGCCGGCACCTGAGCCGGCACATTCGAGGCGGAAACATAATCTTGGGAATATGAGGCCGGCTGGTATTCCCGGTGTCCGGCCATATAAACAAAGGCCAACAGGTTAAGAGTTCCAACAACCATAAGCCCGATAACTGGCAGATGGAATTTTTTCATGGAGCAAGCCTATGGCCGTTCCATGATTCTACTGAATCGATAGATTATTATCGTGTATTGGCTGTATCGATGTATGCCGCGGCTTTCCGCGGGCATTTGCTTAGGGCCGCACGGGCGTGGGGCGAAGGGCAGTCTCGGGAAAAGTGGACGTGAGTGGACGTGAGTGGACGTGAGTGGAGATTCTACCTTTGGGGGAGGTCAATCGTCCGGGGGCTTGGCGGTCGCCGGCCCCTTAATGATTCCAGAACTGGCGGAAAGCGTTGGACCAGTTGCGATCTTGAACTCGTTGGCGGGCGCGCTCGCCCATCTGCTGGCGGAGCCCTGGGTCGGTGACCAGGCGCCGGACTGCTTGGGAGAAGTCTTCAACGTCGAGTGAACGCGTGATAAACCCCTCGACGCCGTCGGTGATAAGCTCAGCGGGCCCACCTTGATCCGAGACCACGCAGGGTAGCCCGGCCGCCTGTGCCTCTAGAACCACATTCCCGAAGGTATCGGTCGTACTGGGAAAGATGAAGACATCACTAGAGGCGTAGGCAGTGCCCAATTCTCTCCCTTTCAAATAACCGGTGTAGCAGGCATCCGGAGCGATGTGGCGCAATTCCTTCAAATAAGGACCATCCCCGACGATTAACAGCCGGACCGGTAGTTTTTCCTGGCGCAGTTGGTTTACGGCTTTCGCGGCAACGTCGAGATTCTTCTCTTTCGAAATCCGCCCAACATAGAGCAGTCCGATCTCTTCCGGCGATTTACCAAAATGGCTCCAGAATTTGGGATCGCGCAGAGCAGGATTAAAAAAACGGGTATCGATTCCCCGAGGGAAAATCCGTAGTCGTTCCGGAGCGATTCCGCGCGAAATCCAGCGTTGGCGGTAATGCTCCGAATTGACGTAGACAAGATCTAGTTGGGAGTAGAACCACTGCATGAAGTTCCAGGCCAACGTCTCCATGTAGTTGTCCTGGGTGAGAATCCGGACGTATTGAGGAAAATCGGTGTGATAGATGCCGACCGCACGGATATCCAGGATCTTAGCCGCCACCAAAGCCGTGAGCCCGACCGGCCCCGGGGTGCTGATAATCAACTCCGTAAAACGTTCACGCTGAATGTAGTCGATCATGTGCAAGACCGGCGGGAAGCTCAGTTTTTGCAGCTCGTACTCGGGCAATTCGAACTCGCCAATCGGGACGAAGTTCTTGATCGGAATATCCGCGATTCCAATCTGTGGCCGAGAGGTCACCACGATAAGATCAGCACCCGTTTCGAGTCCGGCGGCGGTCATTTTCCGAATCGTCGTGGTGACGCCGTTCACATCTTCCAACGTGTCGGTAAACCAAGCCCGCTTGGTATTTTGCAAAACATCGGGGACGAAATCCACCGTGCCCAGGCAGATATCGGTCAGGCGGCTACGTGAAGGCGCCTGACTGTGATACCCGTAGAAATAAGGACCAAGCAGTAACCCTAGAGGAAGCAACGCGCTGAGCGTCTGGACCGCTTCCATCACGTTACCGCTCACGATCTGTTGGACAAACCGATCGAAAAAACGGAACCCGAGTTGGTTAAAGACGGTGGCCACCAGCAGGAACGCCCGGCGTTCCGGTTCCTTCACACCTTGCGTCTCTTTCGCAAGTTGGGCTTGGACCTCCTGGTTACCGAAGTAGTTGGCAAGCTCGGGCCAAAGGGAAAGGTTCGCCGGCTTAGCCAATTCAAAGATCTTCCCGGAGATAATCCCGTTAAAGATAAGACCGATCTTTTCGCCGATACTGAAATGAGTCGGATTTTTGCCTTCGAGGAATCGGGAAATAACGACTTCCAGGAACCCCAGGTTCGGGCTGACCGTCGCGGAAAACTTATCCTTCGCGAACTGATACGCTGTGTTATACAGGCCGTGCGCGATGACCAACGGGGTGCCTCCGAACCCACGGGTCACGCAATTTCCGCGCTCAATAAACTCCAGAAACTCAGCGATTGCTTCCGCAGCCGGCGTTTCAGTGTAGGCGGAGCCGGGGAAAATTCCTGCATGATCGTCGGAGCCGGCAACGAGCACCTTACGCCAGGGCTCCGGATGGGTTGGTGCAATTTTTTGGCGGTCAGCGAAATACTCGATTCTCTCCGGGGTCAAAGACCGCAGCACAAATCGGGCGACATCGCTTAACAAGTTATCTCGCAACCCGTTGACGCCCTCGAAATGCTTGAACAAGAGGATCAGCTTTTGCACATGATCAGACGTCAGCCGCCGATCTTTGTCATAGAACGGATGGGCTACCGCGTGACTGATCCCATGGCGGCTTAAATACTCCCTTAATTCAAAGATATTGCGGCGCAGCTCCTGGATCTCGCTGTGTTGCGCTTCGGTGATGTTCCACACCAGCAGATGCACCGCTACGTGGTCGTCCGGGAACTCGGCTCCGACTTCGACGCTCACAAACGAGCCAGGCAATTCGGCGATTTCGAGGCAGCCGTCGATGCGGTTGTGGTCAGTGAAGGTGACAAAAGTCATCCCCTTCTCTTTGAGTCGATGGTATAGCGAGCGAGGGGCGGAATAGCTGTCGGGAAAATCGAACCGGCGGAAAAGCCACTCGGCGGATCGGTCGCTAAACCGAGAATGAAGATGGAGATCGACTTTTGCTGCCATCCGGACTTCCGCGGACAGGAAACTAGCCTAGGCTATAACACTCGCAAATACTTAGATCCTAGCTCGAACTTTTCGGTTCGAGATCAACCGGGTTCAAATGGCTAGCAACAAATTTCTCGTACGATAGCGGCGTCCGGTCTTGAAGAGCGGCGCTAACCACGCTCTTAACGTGCGACCAAACTGCCGGGATTTCGCAATCGGCCGGATGAATTCCGATCCGCAGTAACGGCTTCTCCCGTAGGCGGGAAACCAGGCCTTGGTTCCAGGCTAGGCTTACCATCCGCCTCCAAGGCGCTCTGGTGCTCCAGACTAGCGATCGGGAGGAATAGTTATGGACACCCTCGAATACCTTAACCGAGCCCACATTGGTAATGTAGGAAAAGCCGATCTTGCGGACGGCGGCTTCCGCCTCAAAGCCAAGAAGCCAGGCTGGCGCCACGAATCCGTTCAGCTTCCGGTCAAGGAATGATAGATCGTCTATGCCTCTGCGGAGGCGATTGGTTGCTTCGTCACGGGAAAGATCGAAGAATTCTCCCTCGCCGGCAGTATAAAACTGAGTGGTCAATTTGGTTATCCCAGCGTCGGTCGGCTTCGGAGTCCGAGCATGAAAATAGCCATGTAACACCGGTTCATAGCCCTGACGAACCAGATCTGAGATCCACTCCTTGAACTCGGCGTTCTCCCGTATCGGTGCTTTGCCATGATGGTTGGGAATGAGCAGTAATGAACCCACGGAAACACCAAGGCTGCGTAACGACTGCACAATTTTGTCACAGCTCGCCCAGGTTAAGGGCGATACATCATGTACGGAAACGACGAGAGCTCTCATAAAAGTCTGACAAACGCTGCCGAATCCCGAAGAAGAGACAGAGTGCACCAGTCACGATCGGAAGCCAATCCCCAAACGAGCCGTAAAGGGTCATATCATTCGCCAACGGAAAATCGAGGTTATGGGTAGATACTACCCGGGTACGCGGCGAAACCTCCGCCAAGACTCTGCCAGTGCCAGTCTGTATAAAAGCACCCGCTCGCTCGGACTCGAAAACCAGAGGTCTGCCAAGGGAAACCGACCAACAGTGAAGGTTCTGGCTAAATTGTTGCTCTTCGATGGCGGCGCCTTTGGGTGAATCTAACAGAACGATAAACCCTTGAGCTGGGGCGTGCACGCCAGCCTTCAGAGCCTGGAATGACATGGCCTCCTGGTTAATAAAGGGGAGCAGCGAGGCATCTTTGAGCGAGAAGCGCTGCAGCGACTTCGGGACCTGATCCGCTAAAAGCTGAAAACCAGGGTGGCTTTGAAAGGAAAGCACACTCTTGACGGCTCCAGGAAGAAAAACGGAATAACCGGCAATGGGCGAGTCGTTTCCGGGCGCCACGCCGAAGATGACGCCAACGTCCGGTGCTACCGACGCTCGATCGAAGGTTTGGGTGCCGACCCCAGCCGTTATTCGACGCCAAACCAGCAGATCGGCTTTTAAGGCGGCAACCCCGGGTAGCACGCTGGTGAGCTCCTTCACCGTTGTCCCGGGCGACGCGGTCACACAGATCCTCAGTTGAAGCGCCTGGAGTGCCGGTTGGGCAAATTGGAACCCGGCAGCCGCGATGACAAAAAGGACGCCCAAAGTACAAACGATATCAAAACGGGCTGCCCAAGTCATCCTCCCTGGCTGCAACGCCAGGCGCCGAACGGCGAGGAAAATAATCGCATTGGCGAATACTGCTATGAAACTCAGACCGAACGGTCCGGTCACCCGAACCAGCTGTAAAAGTGGTAGATTCGAAGCGACCGGCAACCCGACGGGATTCCAAGCTGTGAGAATCATCCCGCGACACCATTCCAAAAATGTCCAAGAACCCGCGATTAGAACGGCAAGCCGGAGATGAGCCATGGAGACTTGCCAGGCTTCAGCATTGCCGGCTCCGCCTATAAAGATCGGATCTAGTCCTCGTTTCTGCTTCTTTTCTTTCGGGTTGGCCAATGCCGGCGGCTTACAGAATCGCCAGACGAACCAGCTCCAAATGACGCCTTGAAGGCTAAAGACACCGAGGATCGTACCAAGCTCCTGGTACCGGTGCTCTTTCCAGAGCCAGTGAAACGTGATGATCCCAAAGGTCGTGGAAAACAGAACGCCTTGCAGGAGCACGAGCAAAGCGCGCCCTGGGATAGCCAGCAGGGAGATCAGGACCGGAATAAACGCCACCCAAATAAGCCAAGAAATGTTCCAGGGCGGGAAACCAAGGGCAATCAATACGCCGCCAAGAACGCTTAACAGAAGCTGCCATAACCAAGCGAATCTCATGACGCCACCTTTCGGCGGAGTTCGATCACTGATCGCCATACCAATAGAACAACCAAAGGATAAATCGCCGGATGAAATCGCTGGGGAAGCCACGGCGATGCAAATATGAAAACCAGTGCTTCAACCATGGCTAAGAACAGGTAGAGGCGAAGCATGAATACTTTATTGGCAGACAAAAAAATCAACCCAATCCCAGCAACTAGATCCGTGGGAACAAGCCAAGCCACATTCCAATTTTGATACGCTTCCCAGTGTAACGTGTTTGCCGCAAGTACAACTAAGAATAGTCCGGTAAAGCCAAACACCATATAAACCAAGGCAGAGATCGTCCTGGAGGATCTGCGCCCGCGCAGCGCCCAAAGTCCGATCCAGCCGATGAGCATGATCCAAAAGCTGACTTCCGGATCCAGAACTTTAGGTATTCGCGGCAAGGGGAGCACTGGGTAAAGCCGCGCCGGTTTTCGGCCAAAAGCATCATCGTTGACCGTCGCCTGTTGGACGGCGGACTCGAGATTTGAGGGCAGAAAGCAGGCCTCCCGCGGCTGCACCAAACGATCAGCCCCAGCCCCTAACACCAGATAGATACCGAAACGAATCCACGGGATCCGTTCCAAGTAGGGGTCCAGCATCTGACGAAAGGTTACACCCTTCACACTGTTGTCGGCGACCGGGGTTGCGATGATCCGCTCAAAGGCATCTCGTACCCGGGTCGAACAATTATCGAGAAGAAAGTCATAACGATAAAAGCGATTCTCCGGAGCAAGATTGGTTTCGAGAGCGACGAATAGGTTCTGCCTCTGCTCCGGCGTCAGGTTAAGTTGCACCTCGGTTACTCCTTGACCGAGAGCTCCATGCTCAGCGATATCCGCGGCGCCCTGGTCCACCGACAGCTGGTAGAGCAAATCGCCCCGGGCGAACCGGAGATAAAAATTGCCGACCGTCATGTCGAACGTGCCAAAGTTGTAGAGGCGATCGAAGCCCAATTCGGGGTCAAGGATCCGAATCGCGCTATGCCCAAAAGCAGCGTAGAGCTCGTCACCGGGTGAACAGGTCACCAGTGAAATTTTGACGCTGGGACTAAGGGTGGGCAGTTCGAAAGCCTGGGTATTTTCCGCAGCGCGCGCCACCGAAGCGACCAGGAATACAGCCACTACCAGGCCGCAAAAGTAACGCTTTGAGAAGTTAAACGCCCCCACTGGCGGGCTCTGCAATATTTCAACGAGCATCCGGACTACGGTTTTTGCGGCAAGGACCAAGACTCTGGCACGAGAATCAACAACGTCAACGTGCGGGAGCGTGCGGGAACGTGTGGACGCCCATCGTGGTAGGGCGAGGATCTCGGCGCGCCGAGGATGTCTTTCTGGAACGGATTAGCCCGAGCCGGATCCGAGCCACACCGCGCGGTCACCATTTCGCTGGCTTGGTGATTTCCTAACCTGACCTGAGCGATAAATAATGACTTGTTCGGCGGTGCATTTTACACCTCGGGCGGTAGCCACAAACCCTTCAGCAGGGATCCAATCCGGCGGCCACACCCCCTCGAAATAAATGCGCCGCCTCGCGCGCACGCCGATATCCAGTTGCTATTGCCAACCTATCCTTCAATCACGTGCGTGCGTGTTCGCGCCGGTCAGAGTCTGGCAGATCCCGGATCCAGCTCAGTCAGCGAAGTGGTAGCCGCACGGTGTGGCTCGGATCCGGCGCGGGCTAACCCATTCCTTTAAACACACCCTGGGCGCGCCGAGATCCTCGCCCTACCATCATGGACGTTTGCACGCTCTCGCTTGTTCGCGCATGCTCCCGCTCGTTTCTACGCGACTCGCCGTTCGGCGTCGGCGCGGAGCCCCTCCCACAAGCGATTCAACGATTGATCAAGCGCGGTTTTGGTTGCGGCTAGGGTATCGCGGTTTTCCACCGGACTGCGGCCGAACAAATAGAACTTTATCTTCGGCTCGGTGCCGGAGGGCCGGACGGCTATCCGGCGTCCGTCCGCCAAGACGAACTGGGTCATCTTTTCTTTGGGCAAAGTATCGCCCTCCACGTCTCGAATCCCGCCCTCGCTAAAGTCCACAACATCGGTTACGGCGGCACCATCGATTTCTCTGGGAGGCGATGCCTTGTAGGACTCCGCCAAGCGCCGGATTTTTTCCGAGCCGGCGGCTCCCTCGAAGACTAACGAATTACCTTTCTCGAGGTAATACCCGTACTCCGAATAAATCTCGTCGAGTAGCTCGTCGACCGTCTTATTGAGCGACTTCGCGTAGGCACAAACCTCGGCGAACATCAACGTTGCCGCGTTCGCATCTTTGTCTCGGACAAAGTCGGCGCCGCTGTAGCCGTAACTTTCTTCACCGCCAAACACGAAGAAGCTGGAGTGCTCCAACCTAGCCCGGCGAGTCTCTTCCTCAGATAATGAACGATAGCGTTCCCGAATCGCGTCCGGTAATTGCTTTTCGTATTTACCGAGTTTTTCCCCGATGTACTTGAAGCCGGTTAGCGTCTCCACACAACGCAACCCTTCCTTAGAAGCGATCGCCTTCTGCAGATCGGTGGTAACCAGAGTCTTGATAATAACGCAACGCTCCTTGTTCGCGTCGGTCAAAATCCCTTTCTCCCGATAAGCTTGAATCCGGTAATAAGCGAGTAACGACCCGATTTGGTTCCCGGTCAGTAACACCAATTGACCGGCCCGATTCCGCACGGCAACCCCCATGCGATCGCAGTCCGGATCGGTGCCAACCACCAGATCCGCGCCGGTTCGATCGGCCAGTTGCATAGCTTGAGAAAGCGCCTCGGCATTTTCCGGGTTCGGCGATTTAACCGTGGGAAACCCGCCATCCGGTTTCATCTGTTCATCGACGGTCGTCACCCCAAAACCTAGGTCCCGCAATACCGGGACCGAGATAGTGGCGCCCGTGCCATGGATCGGTGTGAAGACGATCTTGAGGTCTTTCTGAGCGGTCACAACCTCAGGCCTTAAAACCAAAGTGCGAAGACGCGTCTTATAGATTTCGTCAAAATCGCCGCCCAATTCAACCACTTTGCCTTGCTCCGGTGCCGGTAACGGCTGGTACTGCTCTCCCGCTATTTCGTTGAAGCATTGGATGATCCCGGTGGCATGAGGTTCAACGATCTGGGCGCCATCAGCGAAATAGACTTTGTACCCGTTGTCATGCGGCGGGTTATGACTCGCGGTGATCACGATTCCGCCAGTCGATCCGGTGTGCCGGACGGCGAAGGAAAGCTCGGGAGTGGAACGCGCTGACTCGAACAAGAAAACGTTGCAGCCTAACTCGGATGCGACCCGAGCCGTCAGTTCGGCGAACCGGCGAGAAAAATAGCGAGTGTCATGAGCGATACAAATACTGGCCCGCTCCGATACCGCGCTTTTCGCTAAGTGGGCCTGCAGGTAACCGACTAATCCTTGGGTGGCTTTACTGACATTGTAAAAATTCATCGCGTTGGTGCCAACGCAGGGGTGTTCCGGGCAGCGTCCGGCATTGTGCGCGCCTTGCTCGGCGCCGGTTACCACTCGACCGATGGAACGACCGCGAAGCCCTCCAGTTCCAAAAGCTAACGTCCGGAAAAACCGGTCGTTCAATTCCGCCCAAGCTTGAGCCGCCAGCAGTTCGGTTACGGCGCTCCGGTAGATCGGGTTTTCTCCGGACTCAAGCAGCTGCAGTAGGTTATCCGCGCTCGACTGCAACAACGAACCGTCGCCGACCGCTTGTTGCAGAGTCTTATGCAAGTCACTCATAGATGTGTGAAATTCTGAATGGAAAAGTCAGCAGTCAAAAGACCTAGCCCTGGTCTAGGAACGGCCTGGAAAAATTACCCAAGGTGAACCAACACGCATATTGAGGGCTAGACAACCCGCTTTCCAACCGGAATTTGATTGGCTTCAAAAACTTTGCTCAAGAATCGCCATGTCCTTAGAGAACCAAATTAAGGCCGCCATTTCGCGCCGAACCAGCGCGAGAACGACCGACACAACCGTTTGCCGGTTGGTTAACGGCGCCGGAGACGGCCTGGACGAGCTGGTCGTAGACGATTTCGGAGGTCGCTGGCTGATGTCGATTAACGAAGGGCGAACGACGCCGCAGCTCTCGGCCGAGCTTGGCTATCGCATGCTCTACGCCAAGACCTGGTCCAAAAACCAAACGAACGCGCCTTGGTATGTCGCGGGAGAAGAATTGAACGGGAGGTTTGCGGTTAAAGAACAGGGTCTCTCTTATTGGATCGATTTCCAAAGCGGGTATTCGCAAGGGTTGTTCCTTGATCAACGCCTGAATCGAGCCCGGTTGCGCGAGGTCTGCCCCGGAAAAACCGTTCTGAATACTTTTGCTTATACCTGCAGTTTCGGGTTGGCGGCGACCTCCGCCGGCGCGAAAACTGTGAACCTTGATCTCTCGCGAAACTATCTCGATTGGGGCCAGGAAAACTATCGGCTAAATGGGATTGAGCCCGACCAAACCGATTTCATCTATGGCGATGTCTTTGATTGGCTGGCTCGTTTCGCCAAACGCGGCCGCCGTTTCGATATTGTAGTACTTGATCCTCCAACCTTTTCGCGGAGCCGGACCTCCGGCGTTTTTCAAGCGGAACAAGACTATGGAGCACTGCTGGAACGAGCGCTTCGCGTAGTGGAACCAAATGGAATCCTCCTATGCTGTCTCAACACGCACCAAGTGTCAGCGGCACAGTTCAGATACATTCTTAAGAACGGTCTTCCCTCCCCGGCCAATTTAAGGCAAGCGCCAATGCCGCCGGATTTTCCGGGAAGTGATTATTTAAAAAGCTTTTGGGTGTTTTTGTAGAGACGAGCGCATGCGTTTCGTCCTCGTCCTCGTCGTAGTCCTCGTCCTCGAAAATTTCAGCGTGTTCGATACCCCCGGAGGCATGGGGATCGTAAAGCGCCGATCAGGGGTCATTTAGTACGCTCGCCCAAACACCACCTCGAGGACGAGGACGATTGATGCGGCTGCCGCCGAGGGCTTGCGCGATCGCTCCGTTCGCGTATATGATCCCGCGACTTTATTCAAAACGTTCCCCCATGTTCAGACTGGCTTGCATTCTTATCGTGCCGTTTTGCTTCTTGATGGTCTCCTGTGATAACAATACCCAGGAAGACAGCCGCTGGGATTCGATCTACAAGGATTTGGATTCAGGCGGAAAGATTCAGCCTTGGAAAGACGCTCAGCAGACTTGGAACAACGAGGGACACGGCAAGAATTGGAACTGAAAGGTTGCCAGTTTGCAGTTGGCGGTTGGCAGTTAGCCGTTGGACAGGAAAGCGATAGGGATGAGTGATCGGTGAAGACCGACCCGCACTTGGCGGGGTCTACTGTTCCGAGTCGCCCGACGAGTACGACCTGGAAACGGTTAACCGCTGACGGCGAACCGCTAACCGTTAACCGTTAAGCCCTAACCCTTTCCCAACGCTGAATCACGTAGTCCGGGGTTTCGCGGATCTGTTCGATTAAAGCAAATTTCGATTCGAATTCGGGAAAAAAGACATCGCCTTCGTACTTCGTCTTCACGCGCGTGATCAGCAGTTCGCGGCATCGATCAAGGAGTTGGGCGTAAATTTCTGCGCCGCCGATAACAAAGATCTCGGGCGAGTATTGCTCCGGATCGAACTGAGAAAGGTCTCGGATCATCTCGACTCCCGGCCAGGAGCGGCTACGACTGACCACCAGGTTCCGGCGACCGGGCAACGGCCGCCCAATCGATTCAAAGGTCCGGTTTCCCATGAGGATGGGGTGACCCAAGGTTGCTTCTTTGAACCACTTCTGTTCACCCGGGATCCGCCAAGGAATCTCGCTTCCTCGACCGATTACCCGGGCCGGGGTCATCGCTGCAATGGCAATCATAGTACGCGTTCTTACAAAGCGGCTTGTGCTTGATTTTTCTGCAAATTTAGACCGTAATTTTATTACGATATCATCGGAACAGTTGGCATCCTCTGAGCTACAAAACTCCCCTTTCGAGGGTGTTGCATCGCGAAAATCCGGGTCAGTAAAATCAAAAATCCGTTCCCAGCGTTTTCTATTGACGGGATAGGACCCTTCCCTATAACGCTTTATTTATAGTTTTTATAGCGCTACCACGCTAAGCACGGAGCGCTCTTCGCGGCCGAGACCGGCGCACTTTGGAACCTGCTCCCGTGGTGAGAATTGACCGTTCCAACCTACGAAAACCCTACCTAAAACGCTCGCCGCGGCCTGCCTAATTTTCGGAGCCCAGTCTTCGATTGCCGAGGACCAAATCCCTGCATCTCTTGGGCAAACCGTTCGCCTGGTGGACCCATTTCCTAGCGACGGACCAGACGTCATCACGGGTAACCCAGCTGCTGAGAACGTGCTTCCGGGAACCGGCCTAGCCGGCCGGCTGTTAGAGGTGCCGGAGAACACCGGCCTTCGACTAGGGGGGCTTTGGCTCGCCGACACGAATGGCCTGCTTGCCGGAGGCAAACAACCGGGCAAATGGAGCTGGAACAGTGCGCTGATCATCGGCGCAAACCTTGACGCCGAAAAGCTCCTCGCTTGGAATGGCGCTTCCTTCGGTGTGCAGTTTCTTCGGTTCGATGGCCAGGATACCAACGGCCAAGCCGGTAGTGTGCAAGGCTATAACAGCCTGCCCGGCGCTAGGCCGCTTGATCGCTCTGAGCTCTACCAACTTTGGTACCGCCAAGCTTTGTTCGACGACAAGTTAGTCGTTCGAATCGGGAAGATCGTGCCCACTTACGATTTCAACAACGTCGCGCGTCCGGTTCCTACCCATGATGAGGCATTGGACATTCCGGCAGTCACCGGGTTGCTTTACACGCCGGTTTTTGTGAACCCCACCTTGCTCCGAGCGATTGGCGGTTACTACAACTCCGTTTACGGCTTCACCGTGACGTTGGCGCCTACCAAGAATACCTATCTTAACTACGGGCTATACGACGGCAACGTAGCTGGCGGGGTGCAAACCGGCCTGACCGGTCCGCATTTCAACGGTTATTATTTCGACATTTTGGAAGTCGGTGTGGACTGGGTGGCGGCAGGAAAATACCCAGGCGAATTCGGAATGGGTGGATGGTATCAAACCGGTGTACTGCATGGACCGCCGGGAATCTCTCAAGATGGCGTCGGCGGATTCTATCTCTTTGGCGGCCAACGCATCTGGGCTAGCTCCGCTGAGGCCCCCATCCCTGATCGAGAAGGCAAACCGCTCATCCCTGGCGGTCAAGTTGGACAGCACGCATCGGTTTCAACCTTCGTCCAATTTGGCGTCAACAATTCCGAGACGTTGCCAGTGAAAGAATATTTCGGCATGGGGTTGACTGGTTTCGACCTCGTCCCGCGCCGGCCAGACGATTCGATTGGTGTGGGCATGGCGTGGTCTTGGCTGAATCCGAACCTTTCCAATCGCCCGAGTGAACTGATGTTCCAGGGGTACTACCAGGCACATCTGTACGCCGGGGCCTTTTTCGAGCCCGCCATCAGCTATATCCCCACTCCGGGGGTAAGCTCCAGTCTCGGAAGCGCTTGGGCAGTGACTTTCCGGTTCACATTCTTATTTTGAGATCGCCCTCTCGTCCTCGTCCTCGTCGTCGTCCTCGTCCTCGAATCCAGCCACGCGGAGTGATGGAGTGATGGAGTGATGGAGTGATGGAGTGATGGAGTGATGGAGTGATGGAGTGATGGAGTGATGGAGTGATGGAGTGATGGAGTGATGGAGTGATGGAGGGATGGAGTGATGGAGTGATGGAGTGATGGAGTGATGGAGTGATGGAGTGATGGAGTGATGGAGTGATGGAGTGATGGAGTGATGGAGTGATGGAGTACTGCACCGAGTCCGAATTGCACCCGCGTAGGGGGTTGGAGGGCTGAAAGGGTTCTGTATGGTGGCGTTCCTAAAATCTCGACCCTGGGAATTCGTGAATACCGGGCGAAAACAGTTTCGAGGACGAGGACGACGACGACGACGAGGACGAGAACGACGCTTGAGCGGCCCTAAACGGCAATCGGCGCTTTGATCGCCGGATGTGGATCGTAACCGACAAGCTCGATATCTTCGTAGGTGAATTCCTGAAGCGTCGCCGGAACCCTGTTGAAGCTGATGGCCGGCAAGGCTTTCACCGGACGCGACAACTGCTCCTTCACCTGTTCCAAGTGGTTCAAGTAAATGTGCAGATCTCCAAAGGTGTGAATGAATTCGCCAGGTTTGAGCTGGCAAACCGCGGCCACCATCAACGTGAGCAATGCATAAGAAGCGATATTGAACGGCACTCCCAGAAAGAGATCGGCGCTGCGCTGATAGAGCTGGCAACTCAAAGCTCCGTCCGAGACATAGAACTGGAAGAGAGCATGACAAGGAGGGAGCGCCATTTCTTCTAGCTCACCGGGGTTCCACGCGGTGACAATTAACCGGCGGCTGTCAGGGTTTTGTTGGATCATACGCATCACTTCACTGAGTTGATCCAGCGATCGGCCGTCCGCGGTCCGCCAAGTCCGCCATTGAGCCCCGTAGATCGGACCTAGATCCCCGCGCTCATCCGCCCACTCGTCCCAAATCGTGACTCCGTTCTCGTTCAGGAACCGGACATTGGTCTGCCCACGGATAAACCAAAGCAGCTCGTGCACAACCGACTTGAAATGGACGCGTTTGGTGGTCACCAGCGGAAAGCCTTTAGACAAATCGAACCGAGCTTGGGCGCCAAAATAGGAGCGTGTGCCGACCCCGGTCCGGTCATGTTTATGCCGGCCTTCTTCCAGGACCAAACGAAGCAGTTGATGATATTCTTTCACCAGCAGGAAAAGCGTTGTCCGCAGCTTACACCGATCAGAGGGATTTTGGCGAGTTTCGGCATCAAGGTTTCGGATGAGCAGGAGCTCATCCCTACCGCCTACCGTTTGGTAATCGGGATAATCTGTGGAAATTTACTCGAACTAAGCGCGCGAATTAGAATGCAACCTGAACCGACAACGACTCTGGTCGACACTCAAAGCCTTCCGGACCATCGGGAAGTCAGAATCGACCGCGTTGGTGTTACCGACGTGCGATTTCCGATCGTCGTCCGAGATAAGGCGCACTCTTCTCAACATACCATCGCTAAGGTGGCCTTAACCGTTGATTTACCGCACCACTTCAAGGGCACGCACATGAGCCGCTTCATTGAAGTGCTGAACGAACACGGCTCTGTCATTCACGTCGATAACATCAAGGAAATCTTGGGGCATCTGCAGCAACGCCTCGACGCCCAACAGGCACACGTTGATTTTGAGTTCCCGTTCTTTATCGAAAAGCGCGCCCCAGTTACCAAGTCAGTGGGCCTTTTAGATTACAATGTCCGCTTCACCGCCACCGCTTCGCGGAATGAATCGGATTTCATGGTGACGGTCATGGTGCCGGTCACCACACTCTGCCCCTGCTCCAAAGCCATCAGCAAATATGGCGCGCACAACCAGCGAGGACAGGTGACTCTCAGTGTGCGTTTTAATGGGCTGGTTTGGGTTGAGGAACTGATTCAGCTTGTGGAGAGCTCGGCCAGTTCCGAGCTGTACAGCTTGTTAAAGCGACCCGATGAAAAAGCCGTGACGGAGCGAGCCTACGACCATCCGGTCTTCGTGGAAGATCTTGTCCGCAACGTCGCGATTAAGGCAAACGCTGACTCGAGGATCACTTGGTATCGGATCGAAGCTGAGAACTACGAATCGATTCACAATCATAACGCCTACGCGATGATCGAGAAAGGGTAAGGCGCCGTAGGGCGAGGCCGATAAAAGATCTGAACGCCCGCGATGGACCACCGCGATCCGGAGGGGCCTTGCTTCTGTGCGGTGCCAACACATGGGTAACACAAATGGCCAAGACATCGGTTACACATTGGCCAAGACATGGGTAACAGTTGTGGCCAAGACATCGGTTACAAT
>Ga0185299_10000594_pt1 | contig 92303 bp, 83 predicted proteins | sample PaiPotPPA55metaG_FD_128002 | JGI IMG/M metagenome (GOLD analysis project Ga0185299, IMG submission 128002) | Iron sulfur acid spring bacterial and archeal communities from Banff, Canada, to study Microbial Dark Matter (Phase II) - Paint Pots PPA... ...
GCAGCACCTGGATTGCAACGGAAACTGGGTATCGCATCGTGACGCGGCCGACCAGCGCATCATTGCGCAGTATCAGACGGGCGGACCAGGGGGTTATTGGCCGAACGGCGTAACGTTCACTGGTATACCGACGATCCCGCAGCCGACCGCAAACTGGCAAGACTCCCCGGTTGTGAATGGAACGGTATGCGTCGAGTCCATGCATGACGGGATCCCCGACGCGTGGAAACAGGCGAAGGGGCTTAGCCTGATCGATCCCAATCTGCACGACACGGTGGCGCCGAACGGATACACCTGGCTGGAAAACTATCTGAACGGACAGTAAGACAGACTGGCCATCGCTACTTTGGGGAAATGAGCCTTGCCTCATTTCCCCAGAACCTTATCTGGGCGATCGATCCCTAGTTAAGCTTTTCGTTTGTCGCACAGCGACATCAGGATTGGTCTAATGCGAAGTGCAAGGGCACCACGCCAGCAGCGTGCAAGCCAAGGGCATACAAGCTCGATGAGAGGCCTGGTTTAGGTCCGTGTGCTCTCTCCATAGACACCCGCACTACACCCTCAAGGGTGGACTGTGAACGGGAGATTGGTTCGCCGTACTAACAAGTCTATTATTTACATTTACTTACGAACTGATCGACCCCGCCTGAACAGCGGCACAGTACTAAAACTGTCCCATTTTCCTGCCCTCCCCTTTCTTGAAGGCATGATCCCAATCTGTCCCGCTGGTCAGCTTGTACTCCAGTACGGCTATAACTAACATCACGCCTCGACAGCTCCGTCAACCCGCCAACCGGAAAGTTGTTGAACGGCGGTAGTACGCTGTAAACAAATAACTTAGTGAAAGGGTCCCCGCGACTACATGATACGTGTGTCTGAAAATCAACGTTTCAGGTGTGTATTCCTCAATGCGATCCCGGGTTTAGTTCTGAGCTTCTCGTTCTGGATATCGGGATGTGCTGGATCAGCCTCAGCTACGAAACCTACTAGCGTACCTCCCAACGGTGGCGCTGCTGTGACTTCGGTGTCGATCACGCCGAGCTCCTCTTCGACAACGGCCGGAGGCACGCTGCAGTTCTCGGCGACGGTGTCCGGCACTGCAACGGAAGAAACGGTCACGTGGACAGCAGCCTTTGGCAAAATCAGTTCGTCGGGACTCTACACGGCGCCGGCGAAGGCCGGCACCGACACGGTGACGGCGACGAGCAACGCGCAGTCAAACAAGTCTGCGTCCGCCGCAGTGACAGTTACCGCGCCGGCGCCAACGCCAACGCCAGCGCCGCCTTCATCCAACCCATCCTCGAACGTGACGTGCAGTGGCTCAAATTGCCCGTCGTTCCCGGGCGCACAAGGCGGGGGCGCCGGGTCTGTGGGTGGACGCGGTGGGGTGGTGATCGAAGTCACCAATACGAATGATTCAGGGACGGGGTCGCTGCGGGCCTGCGTGATGGCCTCCGGGCCACGCACCTGCGTATTCCGCGTTGCGGGATTGTTTCCGGTCACCTCGGGGGATTTGCGGTTCGCGAGTCCCTTCCTGACGGTCGCGGGGCAAACCGCACCGGGCGAGGTCATCCTCGGCGGCCCAAATACCGACGGGGCGTTGTTTGGGATCTCCACGCATGACGTGATTCTGCGCTATGTCACCATGAGTCCAGATAACTACAATCAGCCTTCAGGTCCAGATGCGGGAACAACGAGTATCTGGATTGTGAATTGCGGTAACATCAGGCAGAGCCTGCCTCCGGCACCGCCCACTACCAGCGGGTGCTACAACATCATGGTCGATCACGTCACGACCCGGTGGAGCGGGAATAAGTCGTGGATCACGACCAGTAACTACACGCCAGGGTCGACAACTCCAGGGGTTGGGCCGAATCATTCGATCACCACGCAATGGAGCCTGGACTACGAACCACACGAGGGCCATCCGGTAGGTTTCGGCACGGCCACGGATGAAAGTTGCGTCAGCACAGTGACTCAGGGAGCGTGTCTGTCGGAATATGAAACGGACATCGACTTTCATCACAACCTGCTGGTGAATGTGGATCATCGCATCCCGGAAATCGGGAACAAATCAACGCGTTGGGTGAACAACATTGTGTATAACTGGGGCACCTATGCCATGCAGGAATTGGGCGCGATGACCCTGGATATCATCAACAACAAATACATCAAGGGAAATTTGAATGCCAATGCGCAGGCTCATCCGACGCACTGGACCAGCAACGGCCCGGAAATATCTGGAAATCCGAGCGGCTACATGTCCGGCAACATTTTTGGCGATGCAGGGGACAACACCGTCAACGCCGACCAGTGGGGCGAACTGGCGGTTACCATCAGCGGAGAAAGCGCCCAAAGCGAGGATGGCGGACCGGTTCCCAGCAGCTGGCAGAGAAACAGTGCGATGCCCGCGAGCAATAACTTTCCCATCGTCCCGGACCCGGCCACGCAGCTGGACAGCATCATGCTTCCCACGATCGGCAATTCACAGCACCTGGATTGCAACGGAAACTGGGTATCGCATCGTGACGCGGCCGACCAGCGCATCATTGCGCAGTATCAGACGGGCGGACCAGGGGGTTATTGGCCAAACGGCGTAACGTTCATTGGTATACCGACGATCCCGCGGCCGACCGCAAACTGGCAAGACTCCCCGGTTGTGAATGGAACGGCATGCGTCGAGTCCATGCATGATGGGATCCCCGACACATGGAAACAGGCGAAGGGGCTTAGCCTGATCGATCCCAATCTGTACAACACGGTGGCGCCGAACGGATACACCTGGCTCGAAAACTATCTGAACGGACAATAAGCGCACCAGCATGGGAGAATCCGCGAAGTTCGCGGGTTCTCCCACTGCTACCAAAATCCTTCGCGACACTTTCGGACTAACTCACAGAAGAACTAAACGTCGGGAGAACCTTTCGCTCAAAACAGAACCGTCGCGCCGGGTAAAGCTTGACATAGCAATTCGAATTCACGAGCACCTTGTTTCTTGTTGCTTTCTAGCGAACGGGGATGCCGTTCAGGTAGTGCTCCAAAACCGTATAACCGTCGAGCGCCACCGTCTTGAAAAGACCGCGGTTCGTCCTGCTCAGACCTTGCAGCTTCTTCCACTCGTCAGGGATGCCGTCATTGAGAGTTTCTGTACAAGGTCGTCCTGTGATGACCGGTCGATCTTGCCACGGCGGTTCCGGAGTCGGCAATGGGAGCGCTGCACGGCCCGTGGCGGTGATGTCGTTGGGCCAAAAGCCGCCGGGAGCCTTGGATTGATATTGCGCGATGATTCGAGTGTCGGCATCATCGCGGTGATTAACCCATGCCCCGTTACAATCAAGATGTTGCGAGTTACCTACTTTGGGCAGAAGAACAGAATCCAAACTCGTTACAGGATCAGGGATAATTGGAAAAGCGGTTCCGGGCATGGGTCCCGCGCGCTTCCAGCCGTCCGGAATCGCGCCATTCTCACGGCCATTCTCTCCGGTGATATGCGAAACCATCAGGTATTGGTCGCCATTCGGATTGGATTGATTTGGACCTACATTGCCGGAAACGAATACCGACGGATTACCAACGATCTGCGGACTCTTCTCGGTTACGTGAATTTCGTGCGCTTGGGCGGACGCATTGAGATTCCCGCGAACCCATTCGTTGCCAATGATGTCTAGAGTTGCGGCGCCGAGGCTGGCGAACGCATAGAAGGCCCAATTAAACGTCAGGTTATTCACCCAGCGGACAGACTTAGCTCCGACCTCGGGAATTCGGTGGCTGATGTCGACAAACATGTTGTGGTGGAAATCAATGTCTGTCTCGAGCGAGCTAAAGCAAGGATTCTGCAGAGCCGGGTTCGGGGCGGCTCCCGGGCAGCCGATGGGATTGCCCGCGGTGCCCGGGCCCACCGGGTGGCCTGCGTGCGGTTCGTAAAACAGGCTCCAAGAGGTCGTGATTCGTCGGTTCGGACCAACGTAGTTGCTCGTTGTAATCCACAACTTGTTCCCCGCCCATCGCGAGGTTACGTGGTCGAGGATAATGTTGTAGTTGTCTCCGTTGATCACGCCAAACCCGACGGTCCCGGTGGATGGGCCCGATGGCGTGTCGAAATCATCTGGACTGATCGTTATATAACGGATAACGACGTCGTGTGTTGAGAGCCGCAATGCGTACCCTTTATTCCCGGGCCCTCCGAGTATGATCTCTCCTGGTGCCGTCTGGCCGGCTATGGTCAGGAACGGGTTGTTCACGACGAGATCGGAACGCTGAGTAATCATCCCGGCAACGCGAAAAATACACGTTCGCGGTTCGTTGGCACTGATACAGGCGCGAAAGCTACCCTCGCCCGTGTCATTCAAATTCGTTACTGCCATGACCGCGCCACCGCGCCCGCCGATGGAACCGGCGCCGCCGCCTTGCGCCCCGGGAAAGGCCGGTCTCTGCGCCTTGCAGGGCACCGCGCCGGCGAACATCAAGCTGCCTCCAAGAACGGCCACGGCACAGCCTTGGCTGAATATTTCTGCGAAGCGGGCAGTCATGGTTTTAGTCTTACTGCAGTGTTTATCCAAATAAATTACGGTCAGAGCCTGTCGACCTACTGGCTCCTTCATGGGGGCGCTGGTATTGCGAACGCCGCCGCTGCGCACAGCGCTCCTTCACGGCCCTCAAATAGCTGCCAGAAGAATCGGCACGTTTTAGGAATGAAAAAGTCTTGGACACCGTCAGCGATGTGCCCAAAGGTTACAGAATGGCGGGGGCAAATCCGATGGAGAGAGTTCCGAGCCGCCGACGATACTCACGGACGCAAATCGCGCGCGAAGAATCGAAAGTAATTGTCGAGGAAGGGCGTCTTGCTCCGGTCCCTCGGTCTGCACGCCCGGGTTCCATTCCGTCAGCAACTTCAGGTTCGGAGAGCGGGTCAAAGTATCGGTCATGCCACAGAGGGCCAAAGCCTCGGCGCCTTCGATGTCCATCTTGCAGACGTCTATGGGAGGTAGTTCGAGTGAGTCGATGGTGCGACCCTCCACGCGAACACTGGTAACGCCCTGCCTCGTTCCGAAAAGAGTAGATCCCCCCGAATTTTGGGAATTGCGGTACAGCGTAACCATCCCCGCACGGTCGGTCGCGGCCATCTCGAACACCGTCACGCGATCACTAAAGTCATTGATCTCGATGTGGTGACGGAGAGCGCGGGCGTTGTCGGGATCCGCCTCGATTGCAAACACACGAGCCCCGCGTTTGGCCGCTAGCAGGGTATAGATACCAATGTTGGCTCCAACATCGAGTACAACCGTACCCGTATCGATTGCGGAGCAAAAGACTTTACGTTCCTCTTGTTCAAAAAGCTCCGGAGTGTGCCAAATGTTTATACCGATGGTCTCGCAGACACTGACGTCCAGCTTAAGGTCTCCGTCGAAGTCGTTGACCCGAAATAGGGAGTTAGACGGAAAGAAACGCCGATAGACGCCCAGGAGAGCGGTTAAGCCACGAAATCGAGGCAAATATCGAGTGCAACGGCCGAGCCGCATCAATTGGGAGGAAGCCATGGGGGCACGCTAGAACGTTGCTAATTTCTTGTCAAGTCGAAAACTGTCGATAACATTATTTGAAGATAAAATTAAATTCAATTCCTTGCGATAAAAATATCGCAGGCATTACGGGTCGAAAACTGCCATCTAGCGGCTTCGTTTGTCTCTGAGCGACATGAAAAAGCCCAGCGGCATGAGGGCGGCGACCACGAGTCGGGCAGTTGCTGAATGCAGTTCCTTGAGTTGGGAGGATGAGGGTATTCCCAATCCGAACGAGTAGCGGCTGAAGTTGATGGCGGAACGAAACACGCTTCGCGGCGTACGAAACAGCCAATCGATCAGTTCATTTAAGACAAAGCGATGAAGATAAGCACGACCCGACAGCACAGCCGGACTCAGCGTCGATAAGTGGTCTCCGGCTCCATCGTGCACGTGGTAGATGCGGAGTGCTTCGTTGACAAATCGCGTCTTGTACTTTCGGGACAACGCGAACCAAACAACGCTTTCCGAAATGAACTTCGCATTGGGAATCGAAGGAAACGGAAACTGCTTGAGCACATCGGTGCGCTGGAAACCCCATTTCTCGCCAGTGACCCTGTATTTGAAAGTTACCTCGATGGTGTCGGAGTCAAGGATATCGCGAGGGAACTTGTTGCCAACGAGGTTTCCGTTCTGGTCTTTGCACAAGACCGTCACTGCGGAGAACTTAGTTTTGTTCTGTGCGGGAATGGCGTCCCAATGATGTTTCAAACGCTCAAGCGCTTCGGGGACGCATTCGTCGTCAGAATCGAGTGTCAGGAACAGTTCACCTCGAGCTTCCTGCACTCCGTGGTTGAAGGCGGCAGGTTTACCCTGGTTTTCCTGGAAAATATAGCGGATCGGGAAGTTGGATTCGGCTTCCCACTGGGCAATGAGTGCTCGAGTGTTATCCGTCGAGCCGTCGTCCATGACGAGCCATTCGAAATTTCGAAAGGTCTGGCGCTGGAGACTCGCATAAACGCGCTGCAATGTTCGGGCGCGGTTATACGTCGGAGTGAATACGGTAAACAGGTATTCACCGCTCGTATGATTTTTTGCACAGTTTTCGATGTGGAGTTCGGTCGTAATTCTCACAGCTTTTCGTTTGCTAATCTTGGATCTCTACGGCACTTCGGGGGAATTAATTCAGAATATAGAAACTGGGCGAGAAATTTCAACGGACGGCCGCCCCACTGATTGCAGGGTCCGGACGAAGTTGAGGTCCAGCAACACTGTTTTCTGATGACTCGAGTGTCTTGCGCTCCGAAATAGACCCGCTCCGTGCCGATAGACACACGCCGATGACTAAAGCCACAGGAATCACCAAGAAAAGTACCGCGGTGTAACGCAGATCACCATTCGGGTAGAGGGCGTAGCAGATGGCCCTGGTGGCCAGAACCGCGAAAATCATGTCGGAATACATCGAAGATCGATTGAGCCAGATGGCGAGGCCGCCCAGAAGCAGGTACAGGGCAAAACTTCCTGAAACAAGCCAAAGATAGGATCCGCGGACGATCTGGTGGATGTATGCGGAACGCGAGATGTGTATGAGGGTCTCGCCAGGGGCATTCAGTCCGCCCAGGAATGAGTTGTAGAAAAGCGCGGGCCAACCGTAGTTGCCGGAAAAATGGTTGATTGTGAAATAGCTAACTAGGCCCAACAGCGATAGCGAGGCGAATTGCAGAAAGTCGAGCTTGCTGCGGAGTAGCAGAACGGCCGCCACGATTCCTACGAGGACCAACGCGTCGGTTCGAACCCAAACATCCAGCACCAGCAAGGAACATCCCCAGAAATACAGCCGTCGCTCAAGGATCAGGTACATACCAAGCGCAGCTACAAAGGTGGTCAGACAGTCGGGAGTTGCCCACCTGGCGAGTCCCAAGATGTTGGGAGAGAGCATGATCAGAGTGCAGGCCCCCGCGAGAGGCAAGCCACTGAGGTAAGGCGAGAGCCATCGCCACAAAAGCAGAGCCAACAGAAAATTGGACGCTGCGGAAATGGCCACGGCCGATTTCGGGAAAGGCATTCCCAATCGGTGGAAGCCAATTATCAGCGCGACATAGGCGGGTTTAATCGAGTAGAACGGCAGTTGTTCCGCGAAGTGATACGGATTCGCGGTGACGTCGGCGCGATAGGGATTGTCGGGCTGGATTTCTTTGTCCGACGCGATCGGCTTAATCGCGGCGAAGGTGACGTCATGGATGGTCTGCGCATCGGTGCTGTCAACAGACGCGCCGATGTAGCCCACCAGATCCCAGGTGTACTGGGGCTGCACGACAGCCCAAGCCGAGATCAGCAGGAAAAAGCACAGATAGGGAATAGCTGCGTACGGGAGTTTAGGCCTTGCGGTGTTCATCAGGGTTCGAACTCTTCAGTAGAACGGTTTGGGGAGACCCGGTGGTGTCGTGCCTGGTCATGACGCGTTCGTTAGGAGCCAGAGACGCGTAACGGATGCCGTAGAGGGAAGGGGTCGCGGCTCCGAAATAGGCGAGGTGAATTGTTTCGCCTGGGTGTTCGGCCTGGTTTCGAGAGAGGGGAGGACGGTCGTTTGGGGCATAGTGGTTTGAAAGAGTTACGTTCCTAGTATAAGTTCTGGGATATGGCGTCGGGCTTCCAGCCGTTGAGCGCGCTTGATCCGGATTCGCTTGTTGAATATCTCGGCCGGGAAGGCCACGCTGCGGAAGCGGTGCGCTGGAAGTATTTTGATCCGCGTTTCAACCGCAACCGCGAGCGCGGCTACGCGTGGGTCAAAGACGGAAAGATCGGGGGTTTCCTGGGCCTGATTCCTTTTCAAGTTGTCGCCGCGGACCGCGTGGTTGATGCGGCCTGGACCTGCGATTGGTCGGTGCAGGACCCGACGGCTCGAGGAATTGGAATTTTGCTGATCCGGCAGGCGCAGGACAAATATGAGTTCCTGACGCAGCTGGGCGGGAACGAAGCGACGCAGCGCATCATCTCGCGGCTTTCTTCAAAGACGGTGAATGACGCCGGAATCGTGTTCCACCTTCCGCTGCGCCTAGGGGCGCTCCTGCGAGTGGCCCGGCGCAGATTTCCGAGACTTCCCGTGGACGCGTCTGAGTTCGTCAACCGGGTGCCCTTGCGGATTCCGCGGCGTTTCGCAGGGCCTGCCTCGGTGACTTTTGAGCCTGGAGTCTCCAAAGTCCTGGAAACTCTATTGGAGCCTGCGCAACGTGGCGCGATCTATTCCCGCTACGATTTTGAGTACATCCAGTGGCAGATCGGCGATTGCCCGTTCTTAATTTCGGAGACCTGCACCATTGCGGATGGCTTCGAACCGCGCGCCGCGGCCTTGATCTGGAGGCACAGGGACACGCCCGACTTCTGGCGCTTTGCTTTGTGGTCTCGCGAAGGAGCTGAGAAGGAGACCGATGTACTCCTGTCCAGTGCCATCCGGCGCGTCTACGATCACAAAGGATTCTTGCTTTCCTTTGTAGTGTCGCGACTTGATCAGGCGGTGATCGAACTGCTACGCAGCAAGAGTTTTGTCGCTGCGCCGCGGCGGCGCCCGTTACATATCATCACCAGCAGGAAGACGGGCGAGCCTGTCCCAGAGCTGTGGCCTTTGAGCTATCTCGATACCGACTACGCCTACCGGTTCTGAACTCGCCGAACCGGCGAGTTCAATCTGCGGCTCCCTTTGTGAGATGAATCGTTTCCGTGTGCCCGTTGGGCTTGTTTACGATGATCTTTTCCGACGGAACTGGACCCCGGGGCGCGCTAGCGAATGCGGCCATCAGGTGTTCGTCGAGCAAGTTGCGTGACGGGCTGCCCGCGATCTTGAGGAATTTCTGGTTGTAGTAGCGCGTGTCTGTATAGTCCGTGATTTCTTTGTCTTCGAAAGCCTGGCGAAGTTGGCGCATGCCGTCTTCGAGTTGCCAGGAAGCGGTGAATCCGAGCTGGGTTTGGATTTTATCGAAAGAGACCCGATAGTTGCGGCGGTCGGTATCCTCAATGTGTTGGACGCGGGTGCTCGGGAACATCTTCAGGATCATTTGCGAGACTTGCGTGAGCGTATAGTTGAGGCGTGTATCGCCCAAGTTGAAGATCTGGCCGCTGACGATGGGCAGAGGGGCATTCAGGGTGCGAATAATCCCGGCCGCTACGTCGTGGACGTGAATGAACGGGCGCCACTGTTCGCCGTTGAAGATGGTGATGACGCCCTCGTTGTAGGCTTTGGCCATCAGAAGATTCACTACCAAGTCGAAGCGCGGGCGGTAGGAGAGGCCGAAAACTGTGGCCAGGCGAAGAATCGTTGGGTGGAACGATTCGGACCGTGCGTGCAGCAAGGCGTGCTCGGAATCGAGCTTGGTCTGCCCATAGAGGGAGATGGGACGGACGGCGGAGTTTTCATCCATCATCACGTCGGTAGCGCCATACACGCTGCAGCTGGAGGCAAAGATGAAGCGCTGGATGCCGTGGCCTTTGGCCACTTCGATCAGCATACGCGTTGCTGCGTAGTTGATCTCCAGCGCGGTTTGTTTGTCTTGCTCGCAAGCCGGGTCGCCGACGATGGCAGCGAGATCGATAATGGAATCGACTCCGCGGACGGCCGCGACCATGTCTTGAATATTGCGGCAGTCGCCGATGCGCATCTCCAGGTTGGGATGGCCGAAAACGCCGCGGAGCGGTTCGTCTCCGTAAACCAAGCTGTCGACGACGCGGACTTTGCGTCCGGATTCGAGGAGTTTGCGAACGAGGCTCGAGCCTATGTATCCGGCGCCGCCGAGGACCAGAACTGTGCCTTCTGAATTTTGGTTATCGCGCGCGCGGATTTCGTAACGCTCCGTAAGCAGAGCCTTGGCGAGCCGGGTCAAGGACAACGCGAGCACAGTAAGGACAGCGAAGAACAGAAGTGCGAGGCGAGGCACGAGGTTGCTGCGGAAGAAAAGGTAGTTGACGGCAAGAAGCGTGAGGATACCAACCCCCGCGCCACGCATCACAACGACCATCTTGTAGCGGCCACTGTAAGCGCGTGAACGCGTGTAGAAACCGTTCAGCAGGAACACCAGCGGGAAGACAACCGAGATGCAGAGGAAGTAGGGGACGTAGTAAGAAAGCGCCTCCTCAAGCCGTGCGGTGGCCGCGGTCGAATCCCCGCGCGAAAGCAGGAAGACCACCGGAATGCCGAGCGCGATGATCATGCAGATCTGGACCAGCGCGAAATCGGCCAGCATGCGCGGCAGAGCTTGTGATGTTTTGAAATTTCGAACCGACGTTAACATTTACTGCCTCCCCGAGAGTGACACTTCTTTACGCGTGGTGGCTGACTGAACCAATCGGTGAATCGCGCGCGAGACGGTCTCGATGGTCGAGTCCGGAAGCGATTCGTAGATCGGCAAACTGAGAATTCCGCCCGTGACTTCTTCGGTGGTTTTGAGATCGTTTCGTCCGGCGTCGTGAAAGGACTTGTATAGCTTTTGCATATGCATGGGCGGGTAGAAATATTTCTTGGTCTCGATGTTTTCGGCCAGCAAACCTTGGGCTAGTTCGTCACGGCTCATGCCGAATTGGCCAGGCGTGACGTGGATGGAGTAGTCCTTATAGGTGTTCACATCACTTAGATGCACGGACTGGAAGCGAAGTCCCGGAAGGGAAGCAAGCTGATCGGAGTACATCTTGGCGATCTGGTTTCGGCGGGCGACGCGCTCGTCGATGTTCGCGAGTCCTGCCAGCGCCAATGCGGCGTTGAATTCAGACATACGTGCATTCATTCCCAGCCATTCCGGATCGTAGGAGCCAGTGTCGCCATAGTTGCGCATGGCGCGGAGTGCTTTCGCGAGGGTGGCGTCGTTGGTGGTGACAAGTCCACCTTCTCCGGCGACCAATAACTTGGTCGGTGAGAGCGAGAAGACCTCGGCGTCGCCGAATTGACCGATGGGGCGGCCTCGGTATTGGCTGCCGAAAGCGTGCGCGCCGTCAAAAATCAGTTTCAGATTGTGACGTGTAGCAATCTTGGAGAGCGCGTCGACATTCGCCGGATTGCCGTACAGATGCACGATCAGCAGCGCCTTGGTGCGCTCGGTAATCTTGCGCTCGATGTCTGTTGGATCGACGTTCCAGGTATCGGGCAGGCAGTCAGCGAAGACCGGGGTCAAGGCATTCCAGCGAGCCGAGTGGCCGGTGGCGAAGAAAGTGAAGCTTGGAATGATGACCTCGCCGGTAACTCCCAGTGCGCGAAGGGTCATCATCAGGCCGCTGGTGCAGCTGGAAACGGCCACGCAGTGCTTCACTTGCAGTCGTTCAGCGACCGCCGCTTCAAACCTTCCGACGATGTCGGCGTTGGTGATCAAGCCGTTTTCGTACGCCGCACCATAAGTCCCCAGCACGGTGTCCAACGACGGAAGAGAAGGCCGGATAAAGCGGAAGCGCTGAGAGAAGAGAGGGCGACCCCCGTGAATTGCGGGCAGGTCATTCTCTCCCAGTCTTTCACTCGGTGACATGAGTTCTCCTTTGATGTAGATGCAGAAAATGGCGGTCAGGGGACCGCCCACAAATTTCTGCCGGATGTTGACGTTGGATTGCTAAGGCGTTTTGAGCACTACGTCGGAAGCTGTGAAATCATTTTGTACTGGCGAACCTTGCCGTAGGGCACCAGTTCGCGAGGAGTCCAGTCCTCAAAAAGCAGCTTGCAAAATGTGTGGAACAGAATCTTGATGTCGGTGCTCAACGAATGATTCCGCGCGTAAAATAGCTGAAGGGCAAGCTTTGTTGGGCGAATCAATTCCTCGTAAGTCTTTTCCGGATCTTTGCTGCCTTCCAGCACCGCCGCTTCATTCGAATTCCAGATGGATGCCCAGTCGGTGATTCCAGGCCGGAGTTCCAGAATCGCGCGTTCTTCGTCGGAATACATGTCCACATACTTTTGCACTTCGGGCCGCGGGCCGACCAGGCTCATGTCGCCGACGAGAACGTTCAGAAATTGCGGAAACTCGTCCAGTTTGTGGCGCCGGAGGAATCTGCCGATTGGGGTGATGCGCGGATCATCTTCGGCGGTGGCCGAGCCGCCAAGGTTTTCAGCGTTGATCACCATGGTTCGAAACTTGTAAATGCGAAAGGGCGCTCCACGCAAGCCGATGCGAACGCCGCGATAGAAGACCGGGCCGGGAGACCCAATTTTGATGAGCAGCGCGACAACGAGCAGGATCGGGGAGAGTACCAGTAAAGCGCTCAGCGCGACGAGAAAGTCGAAGCTGCGTTTCAGCATCTCCGAGAAGTCATTCGCTTGCGGATTCATCTTGCTTGTTGCTCCACGATGTTGAGTTCGCGCGAACCCTTCTGCCCGGCAGCCAATAACTCGCGATAGACTCCAAGGGTCTCGCTTACCACGCGTTCGATCGAAAATTCCTGTACCACGATGTCGCGGCCTTTCAAACCCATGCTGGCGCGAAGCGGCGGGTTCTCGATCAACAAACGCAGGGCTTCGGCCAGCGCGCGGGTGTTGCGCACCGGCACGAGCAAACCATTTTCGCCGTTACGCACGATTTCGCGGCAACCCGGGGCATCGGTCGTGACGATGGCGCGGCCGCATGCAGCAGCTTCGATCAAAACTTTAGGAACGCCTTCCCTCAGGGAAGGGAGGCACACGATGTGAGCCTGCGCCAAGACGTCTTTCATGTTGCCCTGGTGACCCCACCATTCGACGACGCCGGAGTCTGCCCATTGCCGCAATTGCGTCGCGGTGATTGCTGTGGGATTGCCGGGATCAGTTTCGCCGACGAGAACGAAGCGAGCGCGCACACCCGCGTCGCGAAGACTGCGGGCCGCGTCCACAAACTCGTCCACACCTTTGTCGCGCAGCATCCTGGAGGCGAGGACTACCACCGGCACTCCATCGCGTTCGGGTGTTGGGACGTATGTATTTACATCGACCCCGGAACCTTTGATCAGGGCCGTCTGGCGCGCAGGCAGAATCTTGTTTTGAACAAAGACAAACTGGTCATCCGGATTTTGGAAAATGATGCGTTGATTGCCGTGACGGAACGCCACCTTGCAGGTCAGCGTCACGAGCCTCCGTATCACCGCGGCTTTGCGGGTCTCGCCGATGAATACGTAACCCAAACCTGTGAGCAGTCCCACGACAGCAGGAACCCGTGCGCCGTAGGCAGCCAAGCCTCCATAGAGAACGGGCTTCAGCCGAAGGTGGTGCACGAGGTCAGGTCGAAGCTTTCGATAAAGCCGGAAGAGCGCCACGATGGTTGCCAGTTCTTTCCACGGATGCAAGCCGCTACGCGTCATCGGCACGGCATGAAACCGAAAGCCCTCGTTCAAAAGAACTTCGGCCGCTTTTCCCTCGGGAGCAGCGATGTGAACATCGAAGCCTGCGTCCCGAGCGGCTCGCGCCATCTCGATGCGGTAGGAATAGAATGAATTGACGTCGTTGTCGACAAACAAGATCCTAACTTGAGGATTCAAAGAATTTCGGTGCAGCACAGTGTGAGTCTGCCGCGAGCGCTCGTTTACTACTACCGCGGTGCGCGAGGATAGCTTGGCGGACGTTTCGTCAGCGATTTGCGTATAGAGGTTTTGATACCTGCTGACGATGGCCGCTAGACCGAAGTTCCGTTCGATTCGTTCCCTTGCCGCCAATCCCAGGCGCCTTCGAACCTCCGGACCTGCCTCCAACAAATCCTTCCACGCTTGCGCCAGTGCCTCCGCAGACTTGGGAGCCACGACGCGACCGGACTCACCCACGATAAACCGCGAGTCGCCGACGTCGGTCGCCACGCACGGGATTTCACAGGCCATCGCCTCGGCTACGGCGTTCGGGAATGCCTCGCCGGTCGACGCCGAGGTGGCAATGTCCAGCGCGTTGAGAATCTGCGGAATATCCTCGCGCTGGCCGAGCAGACGGCAGACGTTTTGAATTCCTGCCGATTTGACCCAGGCCATGAGTTCCGCGTCATCGGGCGTAACACCTTCGCCGCAAAGCACGAACCTGACTTCGGGAAATTCGCGATGCAGAAGTCCCGCTGCCTTCATGAAATTCCCGTGGTCTTTGATCGGATGTTTACGAGCAATCAAGCCGATTACCGGCACGGATCGCGGAATCCCCAACGCCTCGCGGGTCGCGATTCTTTGCATCGGGTCCGACTTAAAGCGCTCCAGGTCAAATCCGTTCGGGATGACCTGCATTCGATCGGAGACATATCCGAGGTTCGCATGAAACGTCCTCGACGTTTCCGAGCAGCACACGATCCGCCGCGGCACTCGCCGCGAGATCTGAGCGCAAATGCGAGCCGTCCAGATGGTGTGGCGCTTGTCCGTGGCCGGATGCAATTCGCTGTGACGGATATTCCAGATAACGCCGGAAAAGCCCGCCGCCCTGGCCGCGAGCCCGCCGACCAGATCGGCATGATACATCCAGGTCTGGACCACTTGAGGCTGCGATTTCCGTAGCCACGAGGTAAGGCGCAGCAGATAGAACGGGTTGGCTCTTCCACGCTTCATTCCCAATGCGCGAACGGACGCGCCGCAGGCCTGAATTTTTTGAGCCATCGGCCCTAAATTGGTCAGGGAAATCACTTCGTTCTCGAATCGACGAGAATCCATTCCGGCGATGAGGCGCTGGAGCATCTTTTCGGCGCCGTCAGGGTCTAATCCCGCGATGATGTGGGTCACGCGAATCACAACACCTGCTCCCATGCGGACGTATCGCTTGTAACCGCATCCGGCTTCTCGATGACGCCTTCTACGTTAGTCACCTGGGCAGCCACTTCGATCATCGAGAGCGATCTCATGCCGTGTGTCTGACGGTAGGTTGCGAAAACTTCCAGGACGCTCCGGAGAAAGTCCAAATTTTCTTTCGTATTGGCGCCAAAATTGTGCGGATGCCACCAGAGGTGGAAAATGCCACGCTGCTCCGCCGCAGCGCGAATTCCGCCGCCGATCCGGCGGAGACGAATGGACTCAAAGCTCTTCCGCTGCGTCGAGTACGGCCGGAGGAACATGCTCGAGCGAACATCGCAGAGGCCACTCGGCTGGAGAACTTCTTCCCAGCGCACGACTTTTGATCCGAAGAGGGAAACATAATGGTCCAGCAGCCGCGGCGCGCGAACAGCGAGCGTTTCCTCGCTTCTTGGGCGCGGTTGGTACATCCAATGGGGCTCGTTCCCCCGATAACAAACGATGCCACCTTCTTTCAGAAGCCTCTCGTAGCCGGACCGGAACTGATTGCGCGGGAACACGATGGAACGCACGTCGATCCCGTGGTGCTGCGCGATGGCTACCGCGCCGGATAGATCGGCGGCAAAGGCTTCGCAAGACTCGCCAGGTTCCTGGCAGTAGTAGTGCGAAAATGTATGTGTCGCGATCTCTTGTTTCGGGTGTTTCGCGATCTGTGCGATCAGGCTGGGCGCGTAGTGCAGCGGGTCGTCGTCCTCGTTTTCACCCGTAGGCTCAACGTAAGGATCGAGGCGCTTGTCGGTATATTGCGGGCGCACCGACGGGGAGAATTCCTCCCGCTCGCGTCGCGACTCCGCAAAGAGAAATCCGACGGTTGCCCAAGTGGCCGCAACGTCAAACTCTTCGAACAAATCCAGAATCCGTGGAATAGCCTTGCGCGCTCCCAGCAGGTTCTCGCGGTACGGTCCGTCCGGAGCAGACTTGTCTCGCACGCCCCAGTGGAGCTCAAAGTCGAGCGAAATCACCAGTGCGCCAAAGTCCGGCTTTTGTGTGAAGTGCGGATTCATTGCGAGTGATTTCAGCAACTGCGATGTACTTCTAATACGCGCCGAGAGTGTCCTGCCGCGACCGATTTTATGGAACCGCTTTCAGGCGTTGTCGTGCATCGGCATCGGCCTCAAGGGCTATCTCCGGCGCTGGCGCGTTAACCGCTGCCATGGCCACCTTAGCGCGAATCGCAAGACGCCACAGTCCGCCGAAAGTGCGATCCATCCGGCTGATTTTCCGTTGGCCATAAGCGGCGACCATCGCGGGAAGGCTCGTCATCGAGTGTTTATATTCCCGAATGCATCGCCGGAAGTGCTCAGGGTTGAGGTAAAGATCATCCTTTGAGTGAAAGCAGATGGTCCACACACCGAAAGGCACCGCGCGGAATCTCCAGAGCTGTTGCGGAACCCACACTACGTTTTGAGAGTCGCGATGAGGATAAAGGGCCAAGCCGTCGCTGATCGTGCGGACACCCAGGCTAATGAGAATCGAAACCGTATTCTCGTCGAACGAATGCGCTGGCGCAACCCAGCAATCCGCGCGCACACCCTCGCGAGTAAAGATTAGCAGCGCCTGCTTTAGCTTGATCCGCTGATCTTCGATAGGGACACCGGCAAACTCACTGTAAGGCTTCAATCCGACGAGGCCGGCGTTTCTGCTGACGTACCGATGCTGATATCCGTGCAGGCCAATCGTCCATCCGCGCGCTTGCCACGCTCGTACGCGCTCCCAGAAGCGCTCATTTGGTTCGCATTCGTGAAGAATGGGATCCTGATTGTCGGGGATGACCGACAGAATCGGCCGGACATCCTCTTCAATCATAACGTCTTCGAGTTTTTGCCAGACGTCCCAATTGATCGTCGGGCACATGTCGTCAAACCGCAGCAAGAACTTGACACTCATGTTCGAGCCCTGCCTTTTCCTTTGACATCAGTTAACCGCACAGCATCCGGCGAGGGTGAGGCGGATGAAACGCACAGCTGTGAAATTTACGTGATGCTCGGCTGAATCGAACCCGCTCCAGTCGCACGGGAAGACACGCCTGTCACGCGGGCATCCGCAACGGCTGCATCTTCCACTTTGCCTGAAATCAGACTGTTGTGCTGCTCAAGCCATGACTGGAACATCAGCACGCCCCACATCTGAGCTTGCCAGTTGCGACGGCCGCTGACGTGTTCCGACCACTTCTGCCGGATGGGAGCGGGGCAGAAGTAACCTTCGTTGTTCAAGCGCGATTCGTCAAGTAATTCCTCGGCCCAGGGACGCATCGGGCCGCGCAGCCATTCGTGAACGGGCACGCCAAAACCCTGTTTTGGCCTCTCGACGAGGTGCTTGGGGACATAGCGATGGAGCAACTGGCGGAGCGGCCGCTTTCCGGTGTTGCCTTTGACCTTCATCGCCAGCGGCAGCCTCCAGGCGAACTCAATGACGCGGTGATCCAATAAAGGCACGCGAGACTCAAGACTGACACCCATAGATGCGCGGTCAACCTTCACGAGAATATCATCAGGCAAGTACATGATGGTATCGAGATACATCATGACGTGCATGAATTCCTTGATCTGGGCCCACTTGATGGGGTCTGTGAGCGGTGTCAGTGGTTCTTTTGCGCCGATGACCACCGAAGCTGGGTCCATCCAATACGAGCAAAGCACCCAGTAGAGCGCTTCGCGTTGATTCACTTTCAGGATTCCGGCGAGCTTCTGCAAAATCTTGTTCAGGTCCCTTTTTCGCAGGCTTTGTGGAAGCACCGACGGGCTTCCGCCCAAGAGGGCATTCCAGTCCAATCGCGACAATGGGTTTAGCGATTTCGCGAGCGCGGCTTTCAATGGCCGCGGCATCCAGCCGATGTTTTTCTGAACGCTGCGTCCCCAGAGATAGGTGTTGTAGCCGCCGAACAGTTCGTCTCCGCCGTCGCCCGAGAGGCTGACGGTTACCTTGCGGCGGGCAAGTTGCGAGACCAGAAACGTCGGAATCTGTGAAGAGTCCGCAAAGGGCTCGTCATACAGAGTCGGAAGCCGGGGGATCACGGCCATGGCTTCTTCCGGAGTAACGTACAGTTCGGTGTGATCGGTTCCCAGATGCTTCGCAACGGCCTTGGCCGATTCAGCCTCGTTGAAGTCTGAATTTTCGAAGCCGATCGTGAACGTTTTCACTGGTCTGTCGCTATTGGCCTGCATGATGGCGACGATCAGGGACGAATCAATTCCACCCGACAGGAACGCCCCGAGCGGAACGTCGGCCTCCATGCGCATGCTGACGGCGTCGTTCAAGAGCGTGTCGAGTTGATCGACCGCTTCCGCATCGGTGCCTACGAATGGAGTACTCAATCCATCTTCGGCGGCGCGCTTTGCGGACCAGTAAGGTTTGGGCGAGGCATCACTGCCAAAAGCTCGAATGGTCAGCAAGGTTCCGGGCAGCAGCTTGTAAGCGCCTTTATAGATGGAATGGGGCGCGGGAATGTAATCGTGGCGTAGATAGACGGTGAGCGCCCCGCGATCAATTTCGCCTCGAAAATCCGGATGTTGGTGCAGGGCTTTCAACTCGGAACCGAACAGCAGGGTGTGCCCAGCCCAGCCGTAGTAGAGGGGCTTTTCGCCGGCGCGGTCCCGCGACAAATAAAGAATTCGCTCCTGCTGGTCCCAGAGGGCGAACACGAACATGCCGTTAAACTTCTTTAGCGCGTCTTCTACGCCCCAGCGCGCGATGGCGGCAAGCATTACCTCGGTGTCGGAGTGCCCGCGGAAGGTTTGCCCGAGTGAATCGAGCTCGGCTCGCAGAGCTTTGAAATTGTAAATCTCACCGTTAAAAGTGATGACATAGCGCCCGCAAGACGAGTGCATGGGCTGATGTCCCGCTGGAGACAGATCGATAATCGACAAGCGACGATGTCCGAACGCAATTCCACTAGCAGCATCAGCCCAGGTACCTTCGTCCTCCGGCCCGCGATGGCGCAGACTGGTGGCCATGCGGCGCACGGTGGCTACCATGTCATCGTGCCGCATGCTTTGTCGTGTATCCAGAAATCCTGCTATTCCGCACATAAGGACTTCCTCACCATTGCCGTTCTTCAGCCAACCCAGCGCGGCCGATGCCGATAGCGTCGAGCCACTTCAGCCTAAGCGTCCGCCCGAGGGCGAGCTTCTTCCGGGTGCCCGAGGGCCGGCGCGGTGCGTCTGTCTCTGCCTTCGAGGCTTCGGACGAGCACCTGCTCGGTCTTGTCACCTAGATGGGCAACCGTAAAATTCTCCAGTATCCGCTGGCGAGCGCGCAGATTCAGAGGGCTACCATCCAGTGTCTCCCGCAGTGCAGTGGCGAGCGCTTCCACATCGTCTGACGGCACCGTGAGTCCTGTTGCGCCTACGAGGAATTTGGAATCGCCTACGTCGGTGACCACGCAATGCCGTGCGCAGGCCATCGCTTCGCCGACCACGTTGGGAAAGCCTTCGCTGGAAGAAGCGGAGCAAAAAATGTCCAGCGCGTTATAAATGGCTCGCACATCACCCCGCGCCTGGACCCATTGCACTTTATTCTCGATTCCCAGGGTACGTGTCAACTCCTGTAGTTGCTGAAGATAGGCAGCGTCGCCGTGGCCAACGCAAACGAAGCGCACGTCCGGGCGCTCGGCCGCAAGGCGTGCTGCGGCCTTGAGGAACAGCGGATGATTCTTGATCGGGTCGAAGCGCGCTACCTTGCCAATTATTTTGAGGTCGTCGCCGATGCCCCATTCGGCACGGACGTGTTCACCTTCCGCCTGGGATGGGTAGAACGCATTGGTGTCGATGCCGTTGGGGATGAACACCATCTTGTCGCGGGCGGTGCCCCGCGATGCGGCGAAATCGAGACCGGCCATCGAATTGACAACGACGCAGTCAGCGAAAACGGACAATCGAGCTTGCAGCCAGACTAAAACGCGTTCAACCGGGTCCAGAACAATCTCGAGATTAGAGGCGCGCACGCACCAGAACAGTTTGACCTTCGGGAAGAAAAGTCGAATCGTCGTGGCGATCACGTTTTGCGTGTGCATCCATCCGTGCAGGACGTCGGGGCGCTCCTGCCGCACGATCCGCAAAAGCTTGGCGTACATGGAAAACAGATCCCAGCGCGAACGCTTCTCCAGGGAAAGCAAGCGAACGCGCCCGAGGTCCAGTTGCTTTGACAGCGCGCCCCCGGTATAGAACGAGGTGATGACCACCTCGTGTCCGCGCGAGGCAAGTTCGTTCGCAACGATCACCACCTGGCGTTCCGCGCCTCCTATATTCAATTGCCTTACAAGAAATAGGACTTTCACGGGCGCTCCTCGTTCTTGTCGCGAATTGTGCAAATAGGCATGCCGTTCAGGTAGTGCTCCATGATGGTGTAGCCGTCAGCTAGGCTCTTGAAAGATTGAAGTTTGTCGTTCTCAAGACTGACTTTCAATCCCGTGGAGTCGCTTTTACGAACGAGTATTCGTCGCAGCCGGCGCCGAGGAGGCCAATCGACGGAGTAACGAAAGAGCGAATCGGCTCGAATCCCAACTTGTGCATGTAGGTCACGGCTTCTTGCGGGGAAATCGATTCGTATGGGTAGCCGCCGAGCCAATCACGGGTGTCGTGGTACATGTCCATGCCGCGCTGCTGGACGTAAGTCTCGCGACGTTTCTTGAGGCTTTCTCCCTTAAGTGCCAGCCGAGCGCTCACCGCTATGTAATACACTTGCTCAATGACCCTCTGCGCCCACTTCGGAGACCGCGAATAGATTCGTTTCTCAATCCGCCAGAGGCCGCAAAAGGGGGTCTTCCCATACAGCGCCAGCGCCAAAATGCCCTGGGGCTTGACCACGGTGGAGGCTTTTTCGATCGCCTTGTACATCGCGCCCGTGTGATGCAGCACTCCCCAAGAATAGACAACGTCGAACTTTTCGTGGGCCGCATCCAAGTCAAACACGCTGATGCGCTTACAATCCCAATTCGCGCCCGCCGGAGCATAACGCTCTAAAGTCTTACGCGTCGTTTCCACGCTGTTTGGGTCTAAATCGAGAGCCAGAAGCCGCTTGCATCCCAGCCGGACCGCTGCCAGGGAAAACAGCCCAGATCCGCAACCAATGTCGAGAAACGTCTTCCCATCTATCGACTCGCGGCCCAGAAGCCGAATCAAGGATTTTTCCGCTTCCTCGATCCTTCTTTCGTCAATCTTCTGGGCATACTGCGCCCAGTTCTCCCCGAAAGAAAAATGGCTTTCGAATTCGAGCAGATTCTCGGTCATAATTTCCTGCGTCCTTAATAAATCTTGAGATTGGCGGGGACTTCGGAGCTTTGACTCAGCGTCAGCCTTCTGTTTCGGGCACGCGATTCACATTGCTGAGCACGTACCACAGCAGCACGACTTCGCCCGCGGTGAGCGCAGTTGAAGTGATGATCACGGCAAACGCTGCGCCGAGTAATCCATACCGCGGCACCAACACCCAACTCGCAAGAGCCGCGGCCCCTACAGCGGTTGCCAGCACCGGAATTTGCCGCGCAAAACACCGTGCCGACGTCACCGCCGAAGCCATCAGTCCCGAAACATAGGTCATGGCGCCGCCTACCATCATGGCGATCAGCACATCCGTGTGCTCCGCGTACTCGGGCCGGTAGAGCAAGGTTAGCAGCATGTGCCCGAAGGTAACGGCAACCGCAATCCCGCCCAGACCCAACACCGCCGCAATACCCAAAAGCTTCAGCAGTAGGGAATTGAATCCCGCAACATCCCCCGCGCCATAGTGTTTGGCCAGCCGCACAAACGCGGACTGCCCCAGCGCGTTGACGATCAAGCTACCCGATGACACCAGAAACGCGGTAGCCGTAAAGATACCGAGCGCCCGTTCGCCCAGCGATCCCTGAATGAAATACCTCGGAATGTTGGGAAGCAGCGACACGAGCATGGCAATCACGCCAAGCGTAATTGACGTGCGAAACAGTTCGCTCTGCGTTCCCCAGTTCCAGCGCGGGCGCAGCGCATCTCTTTTGGAGGCGATGACTTGCTCAGCCTCCGCGGGGGCCGCATGTCGTGGCAACAATTGCGTCCGCTTGTTGATGTCATAGCCGACCAGCACCACCGACCGCGCCAACACCAACGCAACGGCGCCCCAGACCACGCTCTTCGTCAGATAGACGGTCGCGCCCAAAGCGCCGAGTCCCAACAAACCCCTCGCGATCATGGACTTTGCGATCCGGTCCATGTGATCGTAAAACTGCATCCGGCCATAATAGAGATCGCTCAGTGTCTCCAGCGCCTGCCCGAGACCTATGATCAACACTACTAAAGTCGATTCCCGGCGGTAATGCATCACGAAGGGAATGGCGCCGATGATCAGCAATGAAAGCACTGTCGTGGCTAAGCGGAAGCCCAGGTACTCACCAAAAGGGACGCGTTCGCGGACGTCGGTAGTCAGAACCGCTCGCAGCTGCAAGCTTGAGAGGGCCAGTATGGGAGTAGCGATGGCCATCGCCAGCCCGTACTGTCCCACCATTTCCGGATTCCCGATCTTCGCCAGTACCACCAGCATGCCCCACTGGCATCCGGAGTAAATAATGTTGCCAATAAAGGTCCAGCTGAAATTCCAACGAAGGGAAGCGCCTCGCACCGGACTCTTTACCGTACTCGTGCGGGCCGCGGTCGAAGGCCCCGCCGATTCCGGAGCTGCGGTATTCAATTGGGTTCCATCATTCGATTTCTGCTGGCGTTCGTCGTTTGAGAATGGTGTTGGTCCCGTCAAACCAGATTCCGGGGAAGATATGGAGTTGGGGACCGAACTCATGGGCGCTCCAAAGTTGGTGGTTTTTCGAGCCCGGCTTTTCGCAGCTTCACATGCAACTCGCGAAGCATCCTCGATCGTGCTGGGTTATATGCTGTCTGTGCCACGGCCGCGGACCGGAACGTGCGCGCGGCGAAATTCTTCCTCGCCGTAGCCACTTGGACTGCCGCTGCATCTGCGGAGAGCAAACCAAAAAGCAGCCAGGTCGGTTTCTCGTTCTCCCAAGTCATTCCCGAGACACCCAAAGCCCAGGTCAACAGCATGACCAACCACAGGCTGCGGCGCAGTGCGGGCAGTTGCCAAGCCGAGTAAATTAGCATCACCAGCAAAACGGTGAAGATGGCGAAACCAACGATGCCCAGTTCCACCAAAACCGATAGGAAGGTGTTGTGAGCGACCCATGCAGTCACTACATTGCGCGCGATGGCCGTGGGAAATGCGCCGGCTCCCACTCCGAAGAACGGATGCTCCAGGAAGACGTCCAAACCGGCCCGCCAGATGATGGTTCGGTCGTCCATGGTCCCTTGGCTGATTTCCGTTCCTGTAGTGCTCATGCGTTGCCAAGTAGAAGCTGGCACCATGGAGATTGCCGTAAAGGCTGCGGCCATTACCACTACTCCCATCACCAACTTCTGGCGGAACGTCCACTTGCGGAATGTGAGGGGAATCATCAGCAACCCGCCGAGCAGCGCGATAAGAGCGCCTCGCGAACCGGTCATGAACAAGGCGCAAACGGACAAAACCATGTGGAAACGGTAGAGCCAGACCCGAAAGTCCTGTTTCTCCGACGCCGCTAAATACAGCGCCATCGGAATGCTTAGGGCGAGGCGCAACCCGATATCGTTCGGGTTCATGTTGAACGTAGAATTCCTTGTGACTCCCGCTGCAGCGCCAATATGGAGTAGCGCTCCGGTCGCGGACACCCCTGTCCCCACCAGATACGCTTGCATCAAGTTAACCCGTTGTTTAGGCAGCGGGGCTAACTCCCAAATTAGCCACACCATGGCCAGGAACTGAATGTAACTTAGAAGCTCTTGCACCGAGTCGTCCGGAGACATCGTCCAGAAGTACGTCAAACTCGCCCAGATCACGAAGGCCAGCATCACCAGATGCACGGGCAACGGCGAGCGCAGGTGCCCTTTTTCGATGACGGCAAAGAGTCCAACGGCAAATGCCGCTAAACCAACCAACCGTCCGAATGTACCTACTCCTGGAAGGACCAGCGCATTTTCCAGCGGAATGGCGAACACAAATAGGACTAGGAATGCGAAAGCGGTGGACGTGAGGAGTTGCCCACCCTTCGGTGATGAGGGGCGGCGAACGGCCGTCTGACCACTCATACTCGTCCCAGGCATTTGTTGTCTCGAGCCTTTTGCAGAAAGCATTGTGGAGAGTCCCTATCCGCTGCGGAACGGCAATTGAGATTAGGTCGTGCGAATGGATCGGCTTCCCGACCAAAGCGTTATGTGTGCGTCAGGCGTTTGGGGTCGGAGGATGCTTGGCGTCCGCGGTCTGGCCGTACCCGTAGCCATACCCGTAGCCATAGCCGTACCCATAGGTACGGCCGGGTGTTTTGCGTGGATCCCAGCTATTGAGGACGGTACCGAGGATTCGCGTGCCGTCTTCGGATAGCCGTTGCGTTGCAATCAGAGCCGCCTCACGCATGGTGTGGCCTGCGCGGACGACGAGAACGACTCCGTCCGAAAGACCTCCCAGGAGGCGTGCATCGGCCAAGTGCATCATCGGCGGGGCGTCAATGATTACCATGTCGAATTCGGTGCGCATTCGCGCCATGAGCGCTTCAACCCGTGGTGAGTGCAGCAGTTGGGAGATGTTGGTGGTGCGGGTGCCGCTTGGAAGCAGCGACACACCTGTGATCCGCGTCTCGATTACCAACTGGTTTAGGGGTACCGTTTCTAGCGGCACATCCGATAGCAGAACATCGCTTACTCCACGTGTGTTTGCGGCCCCGAAGATCTTGTGCAATTTCGGCTGTCGCAAGTCGCCGTCGATCAACAGCACGCGGCGTCCCATCTCTGCAATTGCAATGCTGAGATTGCTGGCGACTGTGGTCTTGCCCTCTGCGGGACCAGGGCTGGTGACCACAATCACCTGGGGTCCCTCGGAATTCTGTCCCGGAAGCAAAATGGAAGTGAGCATGGCTCGGAAAGACTCCGCTACTGCGGACGGTTTGTGCTTCCAGGTCACCAGTTCAAGACAATCGCTGGGATCGGCAGGTCCGAGTGCCCGTTGGCGGCGCACCGCAGGCGTGTCGCACACCTCCGCCATAGGAATGACGCCCAGTTCCGGAAGATTCAGGTAGACCTGCAAATCCCCGGGAGCTTGAATACTGCGATCGAAGCGCGTGCGGAATACTACGAAAGCGAGTCCCAGGAATACGCCGCAGAACAATCCCAGCGCCGAATTCACCGGAACGTTCGGCTTTGCCGGCAGAAAGGGAGCTTTGGCTTCGTCGACAACCAGCACATTGCTGGCGCGCATCGCGGACGCCAGCGAGGCTTGCTTAACTCGATTAAGGAGCGTGTCGTACAGTTGCCGGCTCGAGTCTACCTCACGGCGCAGCGTGTCGTAATGGATGGCCTTGTCGGATTGATTGGCCACGGTCTTCTGTTGCTCGATATAGGATTGCTGCAACAATTTCTCGCGACGCGATGCCGCCGCATATTCGTTGCCCACCCGGCGAAGAACGTTCGTGCGCTGTTTCTCGAGAGCGCTTTGCAACTCGTTGATCTGCGCCTGCACACGCTGAACCTTGTAATGCTCCGGCGTCAGTGTTGCGCTTAGTTCCACGAATTGTCGATGCAAGTCCGTCAGCCTCATGCTGTATTCGCGTAGGGTCGGGTCGTCGATTGTTTCCGGCAGAGACTCGGCCGGTTTGCTCTTTGTTTCTTCGAATTTCGCCTGTTTGTCGACGCGATCGGCCTGCGCCTTATCCAACTCATCCTGGAGTTCCTTGAGTCTGCCTTCGGTGACGTTCTCTTTTTCCGTCATCGTTAGCCCGGACTGGCGTGCGTAGGCTTGGAGCGCCGCCTCGGACTTTTCCAGGTCGGTCTTCATTTGGCTCAAATGACCGGTCAGCCACTCCCCGGTCCGTTGGCTGGATTTCCAGCGCATTTCCTGGCTCTGTTCGATGAATTCGGACACCAGCGTGTTGGCAAAAAGGGCCGCGAACTTCGGATCTTCCGAGTCGTACATCACTTCCACCAGGCGGGTCTGGCCGGAGGCGCGCACTGTCAAGTTGCCCCGGGCTTTCGCGACGAACGCATCTTTATTCACTTCCTGGCTGGGTTCCGAGAAACCTAGCATCCGCTGCACGCGCTCCGAGAACGCTCCCCAACCGGTGCCCGGACGTTCTTGCTGCAGATCAACCTTATTGGCGACACGTTCCAGCAGAGAATCACTCTGCAAGATCTTGATCTGGGTCTGGAAATAGGAGTCTGTAGCAGCGCCCGGACCGGCGTTGGTCGGATCGACGTTCTTTAGATCCATGAACTCCGAGTTAAAGTCCTGAATTTCTAGCGAGGTACGCGCTCGATAGACAGGCGTCTGCAGCAAGCTGAACAACACTGCCACAGCGAGCCCTGCCAAGGCGAAGCACAGCAGCGTAACTTTGTTGCGGACGAGGATATGCCAATAACCGAGCAGGCTATCGTAGCCCTGAACCTCTCCGTTATCGGCCTGGGCAGGCTCATCCATCCGGTACACAGTGGGGCGATTATCCGTATAGGTGCTGAGTTGTACGGCTCGCGTCCGATTGTTTACTCGATCGAAATGCTTAGACATTTATTACCTGCCGTTCCGCCCTGCGGCTAAAATTGACATCACCCTAGAAGATCGCACTCAGTTTCTTTAAACGACGCTTACGGGCGATAAATCGCCAGACCCGTGCCGGTGGAAATGGCTGCTTCGAGGACACGCAACGCGACCTTCCTGCCCGTACTGTCGGGGATAAATAGAATGTCGTTGCCCTGCATGGGAACGTCGCCGCCCTTGCCTTGCAAGATGCTCTTCAAGTCCACGGGAATTTCCGTGCGTTGGTCTGCTCCGGGGGCCAGGCGCAAAATCTTCGCATGTTTCGGGTCGGGTGCTGGTCCTAGCCCCTCCGCTAGGGACACCGCTTGCAGCACCGACATGGTCTGTTTTTCGCCGAGGATGAAGCCCCCGGACTTCTTTACGTCGCCGGTCACGTAGATCAATTCGGCTTTGGGTACCGAGATGACGTCGTGCGGGAAGATCTGAATGTTTTCCTCAGGCGTCTTTGCTTCCATAATCTCCTGGTAATTGACTTGGGCCACGCTAAACCGTCCCGAAGCGTCCAACGTCGCGCCAGCCAAGGGTATGCATCCCCATTCCACTTGCCGCGTGATACGAATACTGTAGCCTGCATCCGGCCGCACGCCTCCAGCCATGGAGAGCATTTCTAGCAGGGTCTTGTGCCCTTCCACCTGATGTACACCCGGACTATTCACCGCTCCCAGCACCGAGGCGGGCTGGCTGCGCAACTCTTTAACATCAAGAGCCGCCTGCGGATGCCGAATGTAGGTGCTCAATCTCTTGTTCAATTCTTGTTCGGCTTGCTGGACCGTCAAACCCGCCACATGCACTCGCCCTACCAACGGCACTTGAATGTCACCTTCACCGTCGACGCGCACGGTCTTAGTGGTTAATTCCTCCAGCTCAGGCCCCGAGATTTGGAGTTCGTCCTCTGGACCAAGCAAGTATGTTGAGCGTACCTGGCTGCTGCAGCCCGCCTTTTGGGAATCCGTTGCCGCTGGCGAGGTCGCCTGTCCGTCGCCACTTACTGCTAGGAAGAGAACCACCAGGCCGATCGAGAAGCCTCTTAAAGTAGTCATCGACCCTCCTCTCCGAACTTCACCTTACTAATTTCAATTTTCACTTGCTGTCCTCATGGTCCCTTTTACTCTCTCTTTAGATCCGCCCAGACGAAATTTCGGTTGCAGCGGGGTTGTTCGAGCTTGATTCCGGCTCACCTGATGCATTCAACGGATGGATCCATTCGGGAGCCACTTCCACTGAGATCGACCGCTTGAGAAGCGTGACAGCGACGTAGATCCGATGCTGATTTGCAATCTTCGTCAGCACCCCTTCCAATCCCCGCAACGGCCCGTGCTTAAGTCGCACCCTCTGGCCCACCATCAGCGACGGCCACGGTGTAACGGGCAGCCCGGATCGCAGTACCGATTGTATCGCCTCGATCTCGCTTTGATCCACAGGCTCAGGGTTCTTGCCGACACCCACTAAGTACAAGAAACCAGGCGTCGTCAGCAACGGCATGCGTTCTTCGAGATTGAGACGGCAGAACAGGTATCCCGGGAACAGCGGGAGATCCATTACCTTTACCCGATCGGACCATTGCCTACGGCTACGGACCAACGGGAGAAATTCTTGAAATCCCTTACCCCGGAGCGCCGCAGCCACTGGTTTCTCGTAGTTCGGACGGACCCGCAGCGCAAACCAAGGTGGCAGAGCCATTGTCACGTCACTTTCAACGCTCGGTCCCGGGTCAAGGTCTCCAAGGTCGCTTCGCCCAACCGCAGCATTGAGCTCAGATTCCTCTGAAAGCCCAAGGTGTCCCTCCGCTCGGCCAATTTCCGATTTTCTCATCCTAATGTCTGTCCGATTCACGTACTTGAGACAAGCTACCGCCCTTTGAGCCACATCTGTCTCTCAAACTCATCCAACCCGTCGGCGCGCCTTACGTTGCGAGCGCCAGAATCTACAGCATCCTCAATAAGATGCAGACAACTGGACATTGCACACATCAATAGGTGACACCGTGGTGTGACTCAACAACTCTGCCATGACCTGTCCTTTCGGCCAATGGGCCTCACGTTCCTCAATCGCAGTACCGAAGTACCGGGGATGAAAGGAGGTACGCGTAGCCCATCCAAGCAGTGCCGCCGTACTATTGACAGGAACCCACGCTGCTTGCCCAGTGTTTTGCGGTTCTTCGGTTCGGCCCTGTGTCTCCTTATTCACCACTTGATTCACCACTTGCCCTCCCGCCATCCTCTCCCGTTTCTTCCAATCGGAGTTCATCGATGGTGGAATCTTCCTGGTCGGCCTTCTGTGCGCGAGTTTCACGTAGGTGGGTCGTGTGGTTCATCGCGGCAAACCCGCAGCTATCAGATCCTGTGACTCGACGTTCGGATCGGACGACCCTCCCTATGGCATGAATTTCCGACGGGCGGGCCGAATGCTCGGGCCTAGGCAAGAAAACATTCATCTCGACAGACACGCCTAGCGGCGGCACAAACTCCGCCTGCACATAGATACCGCGACTGCCCAAGTCTCGGCAGTAGCCGTCGCATCCTTGCACATGGCCCGCGTCATCCTGCCAGGAGAACACCACAGGAAGCCGCAACGGGTAGCGTAATGCTGTTCTTCGTTCTGCGACTCGGCTCGATGGACTTGAACGCGCGAACATCTGTACCTCCCACCTGCGTATGGGGAACAATCAAAAACATACGACACCCATCCGTCATACCTAATCTACTCCTGCGGCGGGGATAGTAAAGAGGACGAGCGTCGCCAAACTTAGAGGTCTGTGGACCTCCCTATGAACGTGTAGCCGGATGGGGCCTTAGGACTCCATATTAGAGACTAAAGACTCTAGCACGGCTTGCGTAGAGACCTCCATCGATCGGGCTTTCTGTGCTCGAGAGGGCCATAGAAAGGGCGTAGGCAAACGTCTCCGCGGTACGTATTATTTACGGGCGCATTTTACAGCCGTATTTTAGGGCAAAGTATGACAAATAGATCGAAGCCTTACTGGGGACAGCCCCCTTGGAAGATTGATTTTCACCCGCCGGCGATTGCCATGCCCGGGAGTGTGGATTTCGCCGTGGTCGGCGCCGGTTTTACAGGTTTGTCCGCAGCCGCTGAGCTGCGACGCTTGGATCCAAGCAAGACCGTGGCGGTCTTTGAAGCTGAATCGGTTGGGGCACGGTCAAGCGGACTCACCGGGGGACTGGTTCTAGCCGAGACGGCTGTGGGAGATCTGCCGGGACTCGGAGACGTCTTAGAGGGTTATGCCCATGTGCTTGGCAATCTGGAGGTTAACGGGGAGGTCTGCTTGAAAGGAGCTTGGGAATTGGACCGAACGTCGCGGAATGTGGACTCGACGATTCTCTGGAGCGATTCCGGGCAACTGCGCGTCGCCCGGGAGGTGCCTGGTGGCACAGCGGACCCCGGGAAGCTCGTCAGTGGACTTGCTCGAGCTGCAGAACGGCACGGCGCCCTCCTCTTCGAGCACGCGAGCGTCGATCGGATCGATTTCGGTGAGCGGCTAACACTGCATGTCCGCGGCAGGCAAATTCAGGCTTCGCGCGCTCTGATCTCTACGAACTCCGAATCGCTCGATCTGAGCGGCTTAGTCCGCCGGGCCGAATCGAAATTTACTCTGGCCCTGGCTACAGAGCCCATCCCGATTCCTAAATTAGAGGCGCTCGGCCTAGCGTCAGGCAAACCTTTTTACACTATAGACTTGCCTTATTTGTGGGGACGCTTGCTTCACGGAAATCAGGTTATCTTCGGCAGCGGGTTGGTCCATCTCAAAGATTGGCGGGACTTGGTGGACATCGACATACGCGAGGGCGAAGCCTTTGACCTTCTCGCCCGCCTCAAGAAGCGAGTCAACGAGCTTCATCCCGTGCTCGCTGACGTTCGCTTCAGTCACGAATGGGGAGGGCCGATTTTGATCGCAGAGCAATGGCAGCCAGTGTTCGCTCGCCATCCTCGGAGCGAGCAGGCCATCGTCCTCGGTGCGTACAGTGGCCACGGCGTCGCTCTCTCCGTTTACCTGGGGGCATGGGCAGCAGAAGTCTTATTGGGCAGACGAAACCTACCTGTCTGGAACTCCTCGTAGGCCTCGTCCTGATTCATTGCGTAATCCACAAATATCGGCCGCATCGCAATCTGGGAAACACCTTACGGCGGTCCGTTGTGAACTTCCATGGCGAATTTGTAGCTTTGTTATTCGGTGCCGACGAGGGACAGGGACGTACGCCCCTCTACGTTTTCGCAACACCATCCATAGATCGTTCAATGTATGGACGCGGTTCCGTTGAACTCTTAACGTCACACCAGCCTAGCGATGCGACGGCTAACGATTTCTAACGGATCGGAAAGGGACATATATGGAGCATAACCAACTGAAGGAACTTTACATTGATGAGCTAAGGGATTTGTTCGATGCCGAAAATAAACTGGTGAAGGCTTTGCCGAAACTCGCCAAGGCCGCTAACTCGGAAAAGCTTCGCGCCGGGTTCGAAGAGCACCTGGAGCAAACTCGTGGACACGTCGAGCGCCTTGAGGAAATCTTCGAGGGTCTTGACGAAAAGCCCACCGGCAAGAAATGCGCCGGGATGGCCGGGTTGGTCAAAGAAGGCGAGGAAATCATGGACGAGGATTTCAGCGCGGAAGTGATGGACGCCGCGCTGATCTCCGCCGCCCAACGCGTCGAGCACTATGAAATCGCCGCGTATGGCTGCGTCAGCGCCTGGGCACACTTGCTCGGTGAGTCCGAAGCTAACGCGCTGCTGGAAAAGACCCTTGAAGAAGAGAAGGAAACCGACCAGAAACTGACCCAGCTCGCGGAAGAAATCAATGTCGAGGCGAAAGGCTCCGTGGAAGAAGAAGAAGAGGAAGGGTCCGACGAAACCATTCCCGGTCGCAAGGCGAAGAGCGCCCGCGCCTAGCTTGGCCATTTAACCCTGATAGATTAGGCCCGGCGGTGGCGTCTTGCAGACGGCACCGCCGGGTTGCAGCGTACGGAAAATGAGCAAGTCTCGTTGTCTTTTCTAATTCCTCGAAGAGTCCACTAGCTCGTGAATTACCCCAATTGCGGAATCACACAGGCCTCCTGCGAGCAATCGCTCTCGAACTAATCTGATGTCTGATTAGCGCGTCAGCCAGCTGCAGTCCAGTATTTCTTCAAAGGAGTCTAAAGTTTGCGAGATACCTGCCGATGGATCCGGAGAGAAGGTGTTCCCCCTCGGACCCTCAATTCGGAACAATTTCCATTCACATTGTTCTGTACGATGCTTGGAAATCTCGGAAACGGGAAAGTCGCGCATCGATCGTTAGTTTGAAGTGTGTCGACTCGTAAGGATGAAGAGTCCACGTCAGCAGCGAGTCGGGTGGCTTGTCCCGAAATTAGTCCCTCGAAAGGTGTTACTCGATGAATTTGGCCGGCACGCGAATTGACGTTCTGATTGCGGATCGCGATCACATGGCAGGGCAATTGATGGCCGCCGCTTTGAGGCGCTGCCGCAACCAGTTCGATGTGGTAGTGGTAACCACCAACTCTGGCGAGGCCACTGGAAGTCTGAATATCTACAAACCGCACGTCGCCCTGGTCAGCCCGGATCTCGAGGATGGATCTCAGACCGGATTTAAAGTGCTTCAAACGCTGCGCGCGAATCATCCGGAAACCGCTGGGATTATGATGCTTCACTCCATTATGCGAGATTCCGTCATTGCTTCGTTTCGCGCCGGAGCTCGCGGGATTTTTTGCCGAGCCGACTCCTTCAAGGCGTTGTCAAGGTGCATCCGCACGGTGCGCGAGGGAAAAATCTGGGCCGGCACCCAGGAACTCGAATACATTCTGGATGCGCTCACCCGCCTGAAGCCCGTGCAAATCAGCACAAACTCCGGTATGGCCATGCTCACTCCGAGCGAGCAGCATGTCGTTACCTTGATTGGGGAGGGGATGAAGAACCGGGAAATTGCTCAACACCTGCGTCTTGCCGAGCATACCGTGAGCAACTATCTCTATCGAATTTTCGATAAGTTAGGAGTATCGACTCGCCTCGAGCTACTCCTTTACGCGATAAGCCACCAAAACACGGAAAACCGCGTCTAGTTCAACACACCAGCATTCGACACGACGGAAGCCAAGAAACCAATCGGAAGACGCGGTCCGCCGACGATGTGGATGAGCCTGACACGAGTTATCCGGCATGATCGAATGCTAGCGCAGTTTAGCAGCACGAGGGGAAATGCTATGCGCGGTGGAGATGAAGACAGGCCGTCGGCTGTTTGCGTGCGCAGGCGACTTCTTGGGCGTCGGCCTCCCATTTCGGCCTTGGATGAGACAACTAAATTTGCGGGCGACGCCTTTCACCCAAGTGCTCTTGGGAGGCGTCGTGACCAGCTCTGGCATCCAGACGATCGGATGGCAAAACCACTTCGCCATGACAGCCTGCGGCGGGATCGACCTCCGGCTAACCGAGCGCTTCTCCCTTCGCCCCCTGCAAGCGGAATACTTCCTCACGAAGATCCCCGACGGGCTCGACAACCACCAGAACAATTTCCGGTTCAGTACCCGAACGACATGTTCGAATCCAGCTCCTACCGAAGCCCTGGTTGACTTCTCCAGAAGGTCACCGGCATCCCAGACTTAACCCGGAATGCATGATATTTGTCGAGCCATCCGCATGCCTGGAACAGTTCTTCGTGAATCGAGTTGTAGTAGGCGATCTTGATGGTTCGCGGATTTGTGGCAAACGAAGCGCGCAGGTTTGCAAAGACGTCTCGCATCGTCGTCGCACCGAAGGGGTTATACATGTAATAGATAGTGCCCTCCGATATGTCTGCCGTGGCTGCGTCGCTGCACCTTATTTCAATTTGCGCGTGTGGTCCGCGAAGGCGGCGGGCATTTTCCTGCGCGGCATCGCAGAGTTGCGCCCGGAGTTCGACTCCCACGCACTTGCGAACGTTCCTTCGTGCAGCCAAACAAAGGAATCGGCCCAGGCCGCAACCCACGTCGAAGACTACGTCTTCCGGGACCGGGCTCAGAACTTGCAGAACTTTACGCATGTAGAAATAGTCCGGAACTTCATATCGGGCGCTGTCGTTGTGTCGAGGACGCGGATCGGATCCTGAATCGGCAGGGGCTTCCGCGCATTCCATTGCCAACGATTGTGCCGGCGGCGTTGTGCGGATATTAAGGACCAACTCATTGAGCAGCGTCCACGTTGGTTGAATTACGCGGACAATCAGAGGTCTTCGGGCCATAACTGATGAGCGTCTCCTCCATTGGGGGAAATTCGCGACCTGCAAATTCTATAACGGCGATTTGCTGAGTTGGCGCCTCGCGGACGAAGCCCGTCCCTACGAATATTCAGAATGCAGAGCGGACGGTGAGATGGAAACTTCCGATGCTAAACCACACTAACAAACCCAACCCTCTCGATCGCGTGACGTGCGGGCTCGTTGGCCACTGGCACCGCCGTGAAGATATGACTTACCCTTGGATTTTGCACCAGATCATGCAGCATCTGCTGCACCGCTGACCACCATAGATGGTGCCGTCGCCATTGCGGATCGGTGTACGAACCAAACAAAACCGCTGCGCCGGGAGGGAATGGGAACTCTTGGCCTATCTCCGGAAAGATATTCGATCTTTGATCTTCAATCAGCCAGCTGATATGCAGCAACCGGCCATTTTCGACGCGCGTGTAGAAGTGGTCCCCTGCTTCGATCCTTTTCAAGGCCGAGGCAATAAAACGCTGGCGCGTTTGCCAAACTTCCGTCGGCTGGAAGGCCAGCAGATCGGCCAAATGATCTCTGGACATGCTCTGGGCGCCCTCGAGTGGAGCGATCTGCTTTGGCTCAAGCTCGTAGATTTTGAATTTCTTTTCAGCCAAACGTTTTTTCAATAGAGTAAACGAATTTCTAGCAAGAGCAGAAGGCCAGGTTCTGATGGGCACGCGAGTCAGATTCTGCAATTGTTCGAGCGCGGCATGTGGTTCAATTCGGAGCGACCGCAAGGAGCGTCTGGCGAGTGCCTGGCTCGCTTGAACGACCTGGTGTCGGATCCGATGCCTGAAGTAAACCGTAAGCGAGCAAACAGAATCATAGCTCGCCACGAAACGTTCCTTGAACGGATCCATGGACGCGGTCAGGTCAAAAATGGAATAACCGTCCAAGTGGAGTTTTTCCGCCAGCATCAATACATGCACTTGCATGGGCGAATGAGCCGCATGGAAAGGAGAGATGATCGGCAGCGCCCCCGAAAAGACCTTGCCATCGCTTATTCCAAACTGCGCCGACAAGATTTCCGCACCGGCCTTCAGAACGGTGACGTGTAACAGGCCGGGTGTCTTCAGAAGAGCCAGATGGAATGGCTTCTTGGCCAAATCCTGCTGGAACACGAATTTGCCGTGCGCTCCCCCCTGCCGGATATCGTAAAAGGTGATTAGCTGATCGAAGATCGGTCGCAGTTGGTCCGCGTCGCGAATCTGCTCCAGGGATAGATTTCCGATTCGCTTGAGCCGGTTAAAGCTGTTTCTGACGCTCTTACCACTCTTTTTCTTCTGCAAGTATTCCATCAATGCAGAGGCGTCACCCACGGCTATGATGGGGCGCGGATGCTGCTGCACGTGGCATCGCCCGGCTGTTTTCTCCAATCGCGCGATCCAATCCGTTGGAGTTCCCGGAGGAAGATATCGGAAGGAAAGGGAGCTGATATCCGTTTTGCAGGCCAGCTCTGCTAACGCTGCTTCTATAAAGGAGCTGCCGTTCGACGGCAAACTCAACCAGGCCTTATATTCGGCTTGGCGCGCGCCAGCCACTGTCAACTGGCCGGAACTTTTGTCTGCTGCGAGAGAAATGAGCCCGATCAAATCTCCGGCGGGGGAATACTCACGAATGATAAAAGGGCTGTAGCGGTCCTTATAAGCCTCGTGCCAGGCGGTCACGAAACCTGGGCTCTGGCAGGCGCTGGCCCACGGACAAGCGCCATACAACCGTGTCCATTGAGACAGGAACTGCGGGTCGCTCAGTAATTCCTCGGCTTCTGCATCTCGCGTGAGACTGATCGCCATTTCTGCTCCGGATGACAAATGGGGCCCTTATGAGGGACGCGCTGACGCGCGACTCTTATTTCCTTAATATTCCGCTCCTAGTTCCTTGACATTTCGGATTGACTGACGAACGGCGATGCCCAAAGTTACGGGGACGTCAACTCACAAAGGCCTGGGAAAGGTACATGAGTTAGGGTCCCATGTCTAGCCCGCTCTTGCTTTCAGCGACGTCGCCTTAGTACCAGGACTGGGGGATCTACTTAGCAATACAACTCGTCAACCCGATAATTAAGTCGGCTGGGGATGCATCCCGAACTAAGGGACGCACGCTTCGACACAACCCGGCAGGCCTGAATTGGTTGTGTCGTCCGACAGGTTAAGCTTAAGCCTTGCATAATTCAAGGCACACCTCCGAACGGTCATTGCTTTCAGGTCGATAGTTTACATCGCCCCGCTCCCAAGTAGAATAGGGGTACTAATACTTGAGGAACGCCGGTGAAGATTCTGTTCCTTGCTCGACAATTGAATATCGGCGGGGCGGAGCGCCAGCTCGTAACCTTGGCGAATGGACTGGCCAACCGTGGACACCAGGTGGTCATAGCCTCGTATTATCCCGGCGGCGCTCTCTCGAACAGACTCGATTCCGAACGTGTTCGTTTAATCTCTTTGGGGAAACGTTCCCGCTGGGACTTGCTTCACGCTTACCTGGCCCTCGTGCGTCTCGTCCGCCGAGAACGACCGGCGGTTCTGCACGGCTGGATGCACACGCAGAATGTCTTTGCCACACTCGCTTGGATGCTCAATCGAGACGTCAAGCTTTTTTGGTCTGTGCGAAGCGCCAGGCTTTTCCCGCTCACCTTGGTTGCCAAAGTAGAGGAGCGGCTCCGCACGCTGTTGTCTCGATTTCCTGATTGTATTGTGGTGAATTCCATCGCCGGTCTGGAATACGCCGTCTCGCAAGGCATACCTCGCGCAAAGATGCTGTTCATCCCCAACGGAATCGACACCACGTTGTTCTATCCAGACGCCGCGCTGGGTCGGCGCGTTCGTGCTGAGTGGGGTATCCGTGATTCCGCAAAGGTCATAGGTTACGTTGCGCGCTTTATCCCGCTTAAGAACCACTCTTTATTCCTAAAAAGCGCGGCGGCTATCGCCGCCGAGCATCCCGGGGTGAGCTTCGTCTGCTGCGGGCATGGAGATCCGTCATATCTGAAGGAATTGCAGGAGTTGTCCCGAACGTTGGGCATCGAAAGCAGGGTTCGCTGGGTCCAGGCGCACCCCGATGTCACCGCCATGTACAACGCCTTCGATGTGTTCTGCTCATCCTCCCTTACCGAGGGTTTTCCGAATGTGATCGGAGAAGCCATGGCCTGCGGTCGACATTGCGTTGTGACCGATGTGGGGGATTGTCGCAGCGTTGTGGACGGCACTGGCGTTGTGGTGCCTTCGAACGACGTCGAGGCGCTCACGGCGGGATTGCGCCAGGCGCTAGCTGCCGCCGACAGTCTCAATCTGCCGGCACGACAACGCATCCTGGACAATTTTACCGTTGCACACCTCGTCGATAGAACCGAACAAGCGCTGTTCCGTTGGCCTACCGACAAACCCTAGGCACCTGTGTGGAAGAGTTTTTCTATTTATCTCTTACGAACGAATATTCGTCGCAACCCGTTCCCAGGAGTCCGATGGAGGGAGGGTAGTATTCGAACGGGCGTACTGGCTTGAATCCCAATTCCTTCATGTAGCTCATGGCTTCCGTCGGCGAAATGGATTCGTAGGGATAACCGCCCAGCCAGTCACGCGTGTCGTGATACATGTCCATTCCGCGCTTTTTCCAGTACTCCTCCCGTCTCTTTTTGAGGCTTTCTCCGCTGAGCGCCAAGCGCAAACGCACCACTTCGATGTATACGATTTCGATTAGTTTCTGCACCCATTTTGGAGAACGCGAGTAAATCCGCTTCTCCAAGCGCCACAGGCCGCAAAACGGCGTCTTGCTATACAGTGCCAAGGTCAGCATTCCGTCCGGCGCAACCATCTTCGACGCCTTCGCAATCGCCTTGTACATCGCCCCGGTGTGATGAAGCACGCCCCAGGAATACACTACGTCGAACGTTCCCTGGGTGGCCGGATCGAGATCAAATACGCTGATGTTCCGGCAGTCCCATTTTGCTGTTGGCGCGTGAGCGGACAGTACCCGCCGCGCTGTTTCCACGCTTTTCGGGTCGAGGTCGACGGCTAAAAGCTGCCGGCAGCCGAGTCGCACCGCGGCAAGCGAAAACAGGCCTGACCCGCAGCCGATGTCGAGAAACGTTCGTCCCTCAATCGCTTCGCGCCCCACCAACCGGATCAGCGATTTTTCGGCTTCCTCAATTCTCGCGTCGTCGATCTTTTCGGAGTATTGCGCCCAATTCTCGCCGAAGGAAAAATGGGCCTTCAGTTCGAGATCGTCCATTTTCCTCCTTGGTTCGTTGTAGGACGTGGCGGGACGGATGATGCCAGGCCAGAATCGAACCGGGTACGCCCGCCCTTTCAGCGCGGCGCTCTATGAGCTACCTCGGCGTGCTTTGAATTTGTCAATTTTAGAGGCGCGCCCACGCCGTGTCAAACTGAGCGGGCACCGGTCTTGGGACGAACTTTGCCTGTTTCGCCGCTACTTCGCTATCGGCGTGCCAAGAATGGCGTCTCGCGACGGGCTGGCTATTTTCTTCCTGCGAACCGCACCCGGACGGTGAGGGCTCGGCTCTGCCCACCCGAAAAGGCGCCGAAGTTGGGGGCGTCGATGTTGTTGATCACGGTGTCGGGATTTTGGCGGCCCAGAATGTTCACTCCTTCGAGTCGGACGGCCCACAGATAGCCGCGGAAACCGAATTTCTTTTCCAGTCCCAGATTCAGGCTCACGTAGGCCGGGAACCGCACGGAGTTCGGCGGACCCACCAGTTGCTGTTCCAGGTTGACCACACTGAACGGATAGCCTGTCCGGTATTCCAGAAAATAGCTGAGCAGCACGCCCCAGATATGAGTGGGCGTCCAGCCCCAGGTAAGAAAGCGGTTCGGAGCGTCCCATGACAGCGGGCCGGACTGCTGCGGGGCATAGAAGATCGAGCCGAGTGCGGGGCTAAGCAGTTCATCCGAACGCGCACGCGAACGCGTGTATGCGGCGTAGACTTGTGCGCTTTCAGAGAAGATATGCCGCGCGGTAAATGTCGCGGAGCGGTAGCGATCCTTGCGATGATCCTGAAGCAGGAAAATTCCGCCGGGCTCGGCAGGCTGCTGGTCGACGTAAGCGAATTGGTGGTAACCGTTGCGCGCGAGCAGTTCGAAGCCCAGCAGCGTATTTCGTTTGATCCTTTGTTGCCAGCCGCCGCTGGAAATGGTGAAACGCGGTTGCTGGAGACCGCCGGCGGGAAGCAGGAACCGGCTCACGACGGGTGGTAAGACGGGGACGGTGCCGGAGATGTCGTAGAACGTATCCACCTGCCGTTGATCGTAGGCTTGCGCGATCAACGCCAGATTCAATGGCGCGTTGTAAATCCCCCAGCCGACGGAAAGTTTTGACTGGTCGCTGCCAAAAGGCAGAAAGTTACCGGAAACACGCGGCTCAGCCATAGCGCTCTTGGTGAAGCGATCCCAGTCGGTACGCACTCCGGCCTGAAAAATGAAGCGTTTCGAGATCGACCAGGTGTCCTGCACGTAGCCGCCAGCCTGCGTGTTCGAGACTTGAGGCGTTGCTGGACCCGCGAACGTGGACTGACGGATCAGCGTTCCGTCAACACGCAGAGCCTGGATTTCCGTGCGGTCGGCGGATTGCGAATATCTCAGGTCGGCGACGTTGGCGCCCGCGGTCAGTTGATGCGTTCCGTGCCAGCGCCGCGAGGCAGCCGTCACACTGCCCGTCGCCTGCAGCCGGCGTCCACGCTGGTGCAAGCTCTCGAAGAAATTGCCGCCGGTGTTGTTGCCGGAGCCATTGATGAGCAGCACGTAGGGCGCGTCGCCTTGCGGCGTGAAACGCAGCACACCGCTGTCGGCGGCGATGCCGAGCTCAAAAAGCGTATCGTGAAGCCACACTTGATCTTTCAGCGAGACGAAAGCGCGCCGCTCGCTCGCATCCAGCGTCGTTGATTTGGGATCGAGCGCGTCCAGGCCGAGGCCGGTGTCCTGCGCGCGGTTATATAGAAAACTCCCGTGCAGTATGTGCTTTGGCGTGAGGTTGTATTGCAGGCGCAGAAGGTTGTCGCCCGCCCATTGTTCCGACGTATTCGCGCCGGCGGGCTGCTGTTTGACCACGGCGAAGGTGTGCTGGAGGCTGATCGAGTCCGAGAACCAAAATCGGCCTCGCTCCAGGGGACCGGAAAACGTAAATCGCGGGTACCAGTTTCCAAGGTGCGCGCCTTCTTGGATGTTGATGCCAGGAATGGGATCGGTGGTGCCGAAACGCCAGCGATCGTCGCCGTCGGGCGTTTCCAGATTTAGAATCCCGGCGCCGGAATGAGCGTAGCCGGCTCCGATGCGGCCCGTTTCCACCTCCGCGGCGCGCGTGGCATCGACGTTGAAGCGGGAAGACAGCGTGCCGTTGGCCGGATCACCAATTTCGAAACCATCGAGGAGATACTGAGTGTCCGCGGAGCGCGCACCGGCGATATGCAAGTTGTCGAGGTTATCTTGAACAATTTCCGGCAGCGCAATCAGGCTCTGCTGCAGGGTATGGGTGCTTGGGACGGGAATATCGCGAATGTCCTCTGCCGTGAGCGTAGAACGCTGGGCGGTATCCTGAACGTCGATCTGATTCGCAGGAGCGACAACCTGCACTTGCTCGTGAAGCTCCTGGGCGTGGTTAAGAGTGAAGACGACGTCATTGAGCCCGGGATGCAGCGCGACCTCCTTGCCCGAAAGAAGAAAGAAGCCTTCCTTGCGAACCTCCGCTTTGTAGTCGCCAGGACGCAGGTCGCGGAAAGTGAAACGCCCGGCCCCGTCGGTCTCGGTTCGATGCGGCGGTTCGCTGGCGAGTGCGAGCGACACCTGAGCCGCTACGATCGGTACGCGGTTTTCGTCCAGGACAACTCCAGTGCACTCGGCCGAGTCAGTGGCGTAGATGGGCTGCGACGCAAGAAGCGTTAGGTAAATTAAGCGCGCAGCGAAAATACGGCCCGGTCCCATTGCAGCACCGATCTTCTCAAATCAGGTTGCCATTGTGGAGCGTCCCGGAGCAGCAAGATGCCAGATCGATATTTGCGGATTGTGTCACAGCTGCGGAAAACCACCCGCTTTAAAATGTCAGCTAGTGCATGTCTCTTTTTTTCGCGTTGGTCGTCTCGGACGGCCAAAACTCGAACTATTAAGTTCGTTGAACGAGTCATCGCGGAACGAGCTCAAAAAGTGTTGGGGCGAAATAGCTTGACACTCCGCATTTGCGTTTGTTAAATGAACACCCCCGCGCGATCCACACTGAGTGGTCGTTTCTATCTAAATTCTAAAATCGGAGAGAAAATGAAAGCTGTCCGCATGCTTACGGCGATACTGTTTTTTTTCACAGCGATGGCGTTTGCGTCGAAGTTGCTAGTAGAAGCGCAAACTACGGGGAACCCAATGAAAGTTATCGGCTACTTTCCACGGTATGGGATCTATGATGGCTTTTTCGTCAAAAATCTGGTCACCAACGGCTCCGCCAAACGTCTGACCCATATCAACTACGCCTTCACCAACGTCGTCAACAATCGATGCGTCAGCTTTGACACCTATGCTGACTACCAAGCTCCGGTTTCAGCTCAGAACGCTGTGAACGGCGTGTCCGATAGCCATGGCGGGTTTGCAGGCAATTTTCATCAACTCCAAGAACTCAAGAAACTGTATCCGAACATCAAGATCATCATTTCCATTGGGGGCGGAAGCTCAGACCCGAACGCATTCCGCAGCGCTTCACTCCCGCAAAATCGAGAGGCTTTCGTAAAAAGTTGCGTAGACATGTACATTCAAGGATATTTTGGATCGGGCTTGCACCAGCCAGGCATTTTCGATGGTTTCGATGTGGATTGGGAATTTCCCGCTTCCGCCGCGGACCGGTCAAACTTCACCTCGCTGCTCGCGGACTTCCGTAGTCAGCTGGATGCGGTTCGCCCGGGACTAGTGCTTTCCATTGCGGGCCCGAATGGTCGGTGGGCTTACCAGTATATTGATCTGAATCAAGTACAGCAGTATCTGACCTACTTCGGTTTGATGACCTACGACTATGACGGGCCATGGAAGGACAACACGGGTTTGGTCGCGCCGCTGTACCGCTCGTCCAAAGATCCCGACCCGAACAACAATGCGAGCGCGACCGTCGAAGGGTATCTCGAAGCCGGTGTCGCGCCTGGAAAGCTCCTCTTCGGCGTGCCGTTTTACGGCTACGAATGGACCAACGTCCCGAATCTAGACAATGGGCTGTTCGAACCGGGTGCTCCTAAAGGCCAAGGCGCAGCGTACAACTCCATCGTCAACATCGAGTCCCAGTTTAAGCTCCATCGTGATTCGATTACCGACGCGCCGTACCTGTATGACGGCACAAATTTTTGGACCTACGACGACACCACCTCCATCCAATTCAAGATGAATTACGTCCGTAGCCAAAATCTAGCCGGCGTCATGGTGTGGAATCTGAGCCAGGATCTCCCCAACGGTCTGCTATTAAGTACCGTCGCGAATGGGCTCAATACCGGAAACTAGGACGTTGAGCGCTGATGGCGTGAAGTGGGGTTTTCGGAAGTAGGGGATAAGGCGACGGAAAGGAACGCCGTGGACTCGTCTGCGATTGGTATCCGCGCTGGCGTTCTCTGACGTTCTGATCTAAGCGGGATAAAACCTGATGCTCTTGACGTACGCGTATCGGGCAACGTTCAAGGTCGCATTGCCGCCCCACTGATCGCTATTCGTGCCTCGGATCTGAAGAATGATATATGCAGGTGCGATGGGCACATTGGTGTGATGGTTTGCGACCAGCACCCCGTCGATGTACCACTTGACACCCTCGGGTTGCCAGACGAGTTTGTAATTGTGAAACTGGTTCGCCAGAGACGAATTCTGAACCTCATCGGTTGTGCGTACATCCGGGGAATAGCTGGGTTGCGCATTCAGATTGAGGTTGTGCCAGTTCGTCGCCCAGATGGAATTCTTGTTCCCGAGAAACTCGATATCCATCTCGGTTTCAGAATTCTGAAAATACAGGAATGCCGATGAGATTGTGCCGGAGTCTGATTTGCCGGGACCATTCGGTGTGGGAGATTCTGACGCCATCCTCATGACAAATTCATAGGTGCCATACCCGAACTTCTCCCTGGTCCATATCGCGGCGCCTTTGGAGATGACACCATCGGGTCCCTGCGTCTGTTCGACCTTCATGCGAAGGACGCCGTCAACGAAGTCGACATTCTGCGGTACGTAAACGCCGTGATTCAAGCCAGGCTTCGAATCCGGAGATTGCCACGAAGCTATACGCCAATTTTTGCCAAGGCCGTTCGTGAAGTCGTACGAAACAGGCTGCGCTTTGGCTGTGACCAACACGAGCAGGAGTGCTATAAATAAGGCCGCTGATCTCATCAGAGCTTTTCCTTTATGCCGATTTAGATAGCTGGCATCCAGGCCTTTTTTCATCGAAATTTGCGCCAGAACGGAAGTACGTACTTGGCGCACAGATGCACAATCGAACTAGGACCCGAGAGATACCACCCGCCATAAAACATACTTTCTCCTCGCCGGCAAAGTCTGTCACTTCGAGTGCTTCGAGTAGCACACAAAGAAGTGCAACCTCGGTAATCGTAGAGCTTCTCGCGATTTAAACCAACAGTACGTCGGCTCTGTGCCAATTACTACGTCGGGCCCATTCGCTTTCTAGTACTAGGTATTAGTAATACCGCTGCGAGCCGGTACTAAAGAATGGTACTTGCAACGGAGGCTGTAGCGGGACGGGTTGGATGCGTCGATAGCACGTGACAGAGCGAACCACTCGATGGAGATCTGGACATACCGAAGAAGATAAAGACCGGAGGCCATGTCCAAAAGCTACGAGTCATCCAGGAATTTGAGGCAACCTCTTACTGCGGGAACTGGAACGTTGTTGCATTCTGGCCGTTAAGATTTTCAATCACCAGACCCTGCGAGTTTGTGACCGTGGTAATGCCACTCTGCTGGATGTAATCCACGATACCTTGCAGCGTCACCACACCGGCGGGATGACCCGCCGCAGCGGCGGTCGCCGGAGTCGAGTCGATGCTGATTGCGGAGTTTCCCGGACTATTGTCATCAACACGATGAAGCAGAATAATGAGCCAGACCTTGTTGTCATGAGCATATTGAATCCACGCGTTGGCCTGACTCTGCGTGGTGTTCGTATCGTTTTCGGCGCTCTGGCTCCACAAATAATAGGGATAGAGGTGATTACAGTTGGCGATTGTCCTGCCACCGCTACATTCCGTGAGGCCATTGTAGCCGAGGTCAGAGTCGCGCGCCCCAACATACCCGGCAGCCTGAACGGCCTGTCCCACCGTGGCGTTGGGATAGCCGTAGTCTCCGTAAGGATAGGCAAAGGTGAGCGGATTCAATCCCTGAGCAATCAGGTCGGATTTAGAGCCGGCAATCTCAAGGCTGAGCGAGTCGTCCGCCGTGGTCGGGTTTCCGAACACGTCGATGCAGGGAGTCTTGGTAGCTCCTCCGGTCTGGGTGACGCCGCATAGCGTAGATAGGCCTTGGTGAGTACGTGTGTGAGCGCCAATCTCATGGCCATTGGCGGCCATGGTTTGTACTTCAGCCCACGTCAAGAAGTCCGGGTTTCCGGAGACGTCTGCGATACCTACAGGACCCAACCCTGGATTCACGATAGCGTTGTTGGGACTGCCGGTGATGATGTATTGGGTGGTCTGGATACCCGCCGCGTCAAATATGGGTAAGCCGTTGTCATACATGGACTGATAACCATCGTCAAAATCGATCGAAACGAAGCCGTATTGGCTGACAACGAAATTCAGCTGATTGGACGTCGTTGAGACCGCACCCGGGTTGGTCACCGTGACTGCGACGGTCGCTGGGGAGACCAAATCAGCAGCTGGAACCTGTACCGTGATCGACGTGGCCGTGACGTTGACCGGACTTAGAATGTTGGATCCAAAATTGACTATCGAGTTCGAAGCGAAGTTGGCGCCGGCAATCGTCAGGTACTGTAAGTCCGCGCTTCCCGTGATGGCGATAGGCGGCGAGAGAGATGAGAGTGACGGAGGCGTTGGCGGCGGAGGCGGAGGCGTCGTCAGCGTGAAGAAGACCGACCCTGTAATTCCCGCAACTGTTGCGGTTACGCTCGAAGGACCTGCGATATTGCCCGTGACGAGACCCGTGGAAGACACCGAGGATGAACCGTCAGCCGGGGGCGCCCAGGTTGCGCTCGAAACAGGGAACGGATTGCCGTATTGGTCGACTCCGGCGACCATAAATTGCTGAGTGGCACCAACATTAAAGGTGGCATTGGAAGGCGTTACGCTGACAGAGGTCAACACCGGAGGAGGCGGGTTCGCAATGGTCACCGGGAATGACGGGATGGCAAAGGAAGGAACTGTAGGTACGGTGACGGTGACTTTAACCACACCGGGCGTCACACCGTTGACCGTGCCGCTCAATGCTCCTTCGGAATTGTTGGCGGTCACCGTAGCGTTGCCATTGTCGGTAGCCCAGGACAATGGAATTGAGAGGGGCTGGTTAAACTGGTCAAACTCAGTGGCGACGAACTTGAAGGCCGTCAACGCTGGGATGATGGGGATCGCCGGAGTGGTTGTAGCATTCGGTGTGATGATCACCGTATAGAGCACGGAAGGCGCGGCATTCGTTACCAGGGTAACCGTGTTCGTGGGGATGCCGTTCACCGTCGCGCTGATAACGGTGGTGCCGGGATGCGTGAATGACGCTACTGCTTTACCAGTCGCGTCAATCGTGGCGACACTCATGTCACTCGAAGAATAAGCGAACGTGAGGCCCGTCATCGGGTTATCAAACTGGTCGAATCCCATCGCAGAGAACTGTTGCGTCTGACCTGTAAGAATCGGGGTTGGTTTGTGAGGCCTCAGCACGGCGGAAACTAGCACCGAGGGAGCGCCAGTTACCGTTAGAGTGGCCGGGTTGCTGCTCACACCGCCCGAGGAAGCCACGATATGCGAGCCATGGGGGTTCTGGCTTGTGTTGACGCCGGTTCCTTCGCCGCTGTTCACCGGGTTGCCATCCGAAGACCAGGTGATAGGAACGACAAAAACATTGTTGTACTGATCGAACGCGGTAGCGGTAAACGCGAACGATGCCCCCGGCGCAATCGTCAGTGTTGAAGGCGAAACGGAAATATGGTCCAGCTGCGGAGGCGCCGGGGTAGGGACCGGGGTCGGAGTTGGCGTTGGAGTCGGAGTCGGAGCTGGCGCAGGAGTCGGCGTTGGAGTCGGCGTCGGCGTCGGAGTCGGAGTTGGCGTCGGCGTTGGAGTCGGAGTTGGCGTTGGCGTTGGCGTGGGAGCAGGAGTTGGGACAGGGGCCGCAGTCGGCGCACTAGGCGTGGGTGTCAGTTTCGGCGAGCTGCCCGGAGTTCCGGCACAACCGCAGACAAAAATGACCAACGCGAGACAGGATACTTCCAGAACTCGACGTATACGCATAAAGGTCGTCACCTTACAGTGAACCCGTGATAGAGCGCGAGAGCAGTCGAGAACGCATAGGCGCGCATCCTGGCGTTTCGTTACTTCGAGAAGATTCGGATTCTCGAGAATAGCCGCTCTTCATCGAAATTTACGCCAGAACGGCAGTACATACTTGGCGCATAGATGTATCATCGAACTGGGACCCGAGACATACCACCCGCCATAAAACATACTTTCTCCTCGTCACCGCGGCCTATGGTGCTAACTTCCAGTAGCCCGAAAAATGCGGCACTTCTGCAATTTTAAAGTGTCCTGTAGATTCGACAACGGTACGTCAGCCCCGGTCGGTGTCACTAGCGGCCCATTCTCTTTGTGGTACTTATTTTCTGTAATCTTCTCGTTCGCCTGGTACTAACGTACGGTACTGATACTGGAACCTCCGCGTGACGATCGAACTTGTCCAGCAGAGTGAAAGAGCGGTCCACTCTAAGTGGAGCTGGAGATGCCGAGGAAGATACAAACCAGAACGGAGCTTCGCTGAACTCCGCTAGTTCAGCTTGTAGCGAGTCGAACTCTGCCACGAGAGCTTCCCAGACCTGGGGCCAAAGAACGCATTGTGAAAGGCTCTAAGGAAGAGGTAACTGTCCACGAATCTCAGGAAAATAAAACTGGGTGCGTAGAACAGAATGTCCCAGCGTTTGTGCCGGAAGCTGACCACAACGGCACTGACAAGCATGAACCCGCCGTCAATGCTTGCCCATGTCGCCACGGTTCTAGGATAGAAGTAGAACCATATTGGTACGAGCAAGAGTAAGATTGACGCGATTAATCCCTCGCCCATGACCAATTGGGTCTCGAGAGCAATCTTGCGCCTGCTGCCCCACATCTTGAGTTGCCGGGTGCAAGTCCACGCGCCGCCGTTCCAGCGAATCAGTTGGCGACTGTAAGAGCGGAGCAAATCCTGAGGATCAGCGGTGATGACCACTGCGTCCCGAACGTAGATCACATCGTAGCCAAGGTCATGGGCCCGAAGTGTTGCCATCATGTCTTCGACAATGCTTGGTCTGCTTTCCCACACCTGATCGAACAGGCTCATACGGAAAACGGAGCAGCAGCCGGCTGCGACGTTGATTGTTCCTAGTGCGTGCTGTCCCTCCTTAATTAACCAATGCCCGACCGCGTACTGTAGAGCGCGCCATGCTGTCAGCCAGTTCTTCGGACGAGACTTGACCTTGCCGCAAGCAATCGCTGCGTTGGGAAACTTTTCAAAGGCACGCACCATGGCCGCGAAGTAGCCGGGTTCGAACGTCGTATCTGCATCGGCCAGCGCAAGCAAGTCGTAGCTGGCAAGATTGAAGTGCTTGATGCCCTTGGCTATCGCCAAAGACTTTCCGCCGTTTACAGGAAGCTCCAGGACATTAATGCCTCGCGCCGATGCCAGCGGCGCTGTGTCATCGGTAGAGCCGTCGCTAACCAAATAGATGTCCCTTTTTTCGACACCCCCTGAGATGATGCTGTCAATGGTGGATACGATCGCTACCGCTTCGTTCTTCGCGGCGATGAGTGCGCAGACCCTCATTGAATCGTAACTACCTGTCCGACCGAGGGAACACCATTCGTGTTGACCAAAAACAGGAGATACATGCCCGGAGGCGCGACGTTACCGTTTGGAGGACCAGTCAACGTGAGCGTCTGCCCGTTCGTGGTGAAAGACAATCCCACCAGGCGCTGAGACATATCGAAGGCGTGGGTCGGAGCACCCTCGCGGATAAGCACTGCGCCGGCGATCGTCCCATTCGATGTCACCGTAAATGTCTGCCCATACCCGACGGTCGTCGGAGCCGCGGTCAATGAAGGCCGCGTTGCGAGCGAGCCATCCGCATTGAACAGGTATGCGGGCTGGTAAATTTCGATACGCGATTCGAAGCTGCCCTGTTGCGGATTGCCGCCGCTTAGGACCACGGTTGCATCGGGTAGCAACAACGCCGTGCTGTGGTACAGGTGCGCGTAGGCGTTTGGAGCTGCCGAAGAGAAGGAGTTTGTCGTCGGGTCATATAGGTCGGCCGTCAGACTCGCAGTCGTACCGTCTTCGTCGTTGGCGCTCCCACCGACCGTCAGAACCTTCCCGGTTGGAAGCAAAACGGCATTCATCTCAACACGCGGACGGGACATGGCCGGACCAGCAACCCACATTGGGGTTGTTTGCGACATATCAATCAGTTCTGTACTGTTGGTGGCGACGACCGAGCTACCCATACCACCAAGTGCCATGATGACCGGTTGATAGTTGGTTTGCGGCAAAAGGGGCAGGAGAACAACCGAGCCGTAGGAGCGGTATTGTGAGTCGAGTGTTGTCGCCAGGTAGGTCCAATTCGCTGTGCCCGCGGCCGCATTTGGGTCAAACACCCAAGTCTCCGGTTCGGGTCCGGCGTGAACCAACTTAGCATTCGGAAGCAGAATCATGCGAGGGTAGAGCGCGGGCGCTCCCGGTACCGGAAGGCTACCGTCGGAATATGTCAGGGTGCGGCAATCTCCTACCGGGCCACCGCCAATCGAGCAGGTCGGGATGACCGGGGTGCTCCACGAGCCATTCCAATATTCGATCAGCGGATTGTCGTCTGCCTTCTCGTCCTGCCCGCCGTAGGTCATCACACGACCATCAGAGAGTAGAGTCGTGGTTGGATACCAGCGCCCCGCCACCATCGGTGGAGTGACCGTGAACGTCGAGGTAGCTGGATCGAAAATCGCAGACAAATTACTCCCGCCGAATCCCTGGTCTTGCGCGGTAGTAATGTCCCGAGGCGCTTTGTGTCCCGGCGTGTTTTCCATGGCGCTGGTTGCCCTGCCGCCTGGAACCTTAGTGCCGTGGCCCATGGCTCGCATGATGGCCGCGGCTGGACCCGTTGCGTAAGTATCGGTGCCGCCGTTGATGAAGACCTTACCGTCGGCCATCTGCGTCGCACCATTGCAGAACACGTCGAACGGAACGGGTATCGTATTGAATGCTCCGGTAGAAGGTGTCCAAATCGTGGCCGATCCAGCGCCCGTCGGGCAGCCTGCAACGCCCGGTGGGCAGTTGCCTGATCCAGCGATATAAAGGACGTTTCCGGTGTTCAGTAGTATCCCGTGCACCGGATTGATAGGCATCAGGTTCGCAGCGGTCGTCCAAACTCCCTGACCTGCCGGTGTGGCAGGATTTTGCGTAACGCTCGTTCCAGGTGGCGGAATTGGCACGGGAGCGGGCGTAGGCGTCGGCGTAGGGGTTGGGGTGGGAGTAGGCGTCGGCGTCGGGGTAGGCGTCGGCGTCGGCGTCGGAGTTGGCGTTGGAGTCGGAGTCGGAGTCGGAGTCGGAGTGCTGGCAGTAGGCGAGACCCGTTGTTGACCGCCGTAGTAGCTGCAACCGTACAGCGTCGCCGTAGAGGCCAAGATCGTCACCGTGATTGATATCTTCTTCATGCTCACCTTCATGCTCACCCTTCCTCCTCAACTGAACAGCCCAAACCTTTTTCGTTCTTTAGTGCTTGGCATGCAGCCCGAGCTGGCGACGTCCCTAGCTCGCAGGTAAAGCCTTAAACCGCTGCCGCTTAAAATCCGATCAAGCGACGTTGTCGCTTCTCAATGTTTGTCTTGCCAGCCGTGCCAGAACCTTATGAATATTTCGGCTCCTGCGCCCGTTCGCGGCAGAACCGTGCGCGTTTCGTAGAGGTACATTGCGCCCACTTCGAAGGTCGAATGTTCCGTCGGCACCATCATTTCTATGCCGCCGCCCTCGCGAGTAAAGTTGTTCCAGTCGTAGTGCTTGACGTCTTTGGAGGCCGTGATCTGCCCGAAGGCAATCAGGTTGGGTAGGAGTTTTTTCGTACCGTGGTCCTTATCCTTCCATACCGTCACGCCCTGCTTGGCGTAGTCCACGAACAAAGTGTTGTGCTGTTCGGTGGGGCTTATGTTCAATGCGGCGATACCCCAACTGCTTCCCGGGAAGCGTCCGCCCTGACCCCAACCTACCCAATAGTTGATATCGGTAGTGGGAGCTGCCGCCGTCACACCGCTGACGAAGCGATGTTCAGCGGTGTACCCCAGGTCAGCTCTTACGAGGGCGCCAATACTCTTGTATGTGAATGTCCTCGCCAACTTCAGGCCACCACTGGCACGAACAAAACGGTTCCAGTCCAGGCTGTGCTGGTCAAAGCTGTCGGTCGTGTTGACGTAAGCACCAAGATCAAATGGGCCGACGGTGCGGAAGACCAGGCTCTGTTCTCCGAACGCCCGTACCGCGAAGTCCTTTTCCAGCGGACTGGTTCCGCCCGAATCAATCCACATGCTGCCTTGGCCCGATGGTGCCGAACCCGTGATCCTTGGAGCGGTGTCTCGGCTTGTGATGATCTGTGGCGCCATGACCTCTTGAGCGCTAGCCACCGATGCGCATAGCAGGAACAGAAGTGCGAACCTCATGGTGATTCCTACCTCCTCTTGTTTCCCTGCAAAACTTGTTGGCCTTTGACCCATTCCGACCTCGTTCCATGCCTTTAACTCTTAAAGTGAGCCTTTGCCCGAAGGTAAGGTCGCTGTGACCTCGCTGCGGTTTACTTCGTCCGTATCCGGGGGGAGAAAAGCCGTTACACAGACCGCCGGTTGGACACTGTACTTTCGGACAGGAGAAGATTGCGCTCCCCTGTCCGTTCGGCCAATGGGCCTCACGTCCCGGGAAAAAGGTACAAACGTACCCCGTTTAGGGGGTACTGCCGGTAGTAGTACGTCCTTGGCCGGATGTGTGCGCAGGATGACGATTTAGGAGTTGGGAGAAATTCTCGTGGTCCCTCTCGGCCTTTTCGGAAAAACAAACGGCCTAACCCTGTTCTGCGGCCTTCATTTACTGCTGATTCTGGCCGCAGTCAGGCTGCCGCTCTCGCTGCAGGCGAGTGGGCGCGATCCGGGGCGCGCGAGTTTAAGCTACGTCCGTTTGATGTGAAAAAAATTAACCCGTGGGCTTCTTGCGCATCGAAGTGATATGGACCAGATGGTAGTCCTGGCCAGTTTAGGATTCTTGGCTGTTTGGACTATCGGTCCATTCGCGTTTTTCATCGTTTATCACGTTCCATCACTCCGCAGATTCCCTGGGCTCGATGCTTCGATTAAGTGAGCCGAACAAGCGCGGGAGCACTCCAAAGAGTGGAACGCGATGCTCGACGCCCGTCCAGAAGATGCTGGCGTCGCCGCTATGTTGACGGGCGCAACCTTCCGACGATGATCGGCCCGAGGGCATACACAAAACTTGTATTTAGCAGTCCAGTGACGATTTTGTTCTGCACTGCAACGCGTACGGAAACCGCTCCTGCCACAGCTTCAGCAGCGAAGAACGAAAAACAGAATCTTCCAGGTGGACGCCTGCATCTATCGAGTGGAGCCAAATGGACAAAACAGCTCAGCGAAGGTCCAACACCGTGAAGAGTCAACGACGTGCCTCAGAATTCTCGAAGCTGCGCATTGCGGTGCGAGCTATGGCGTTTTTGCTAGCACTGGTTCTGTTATGCGCAGCGGACCCGCAACGTATCGTCGCCCAGGATGTCCAAGATCAGCAATCTCCGACGCAGGGCCCGCCCGACGCCCCTTACATGCAGCAGACTCCCGAACAATTAGAACAATTGGTTGCCCCCATCGCCCTCTATCCCGATTCACTGGTAGCCCAAATACTGGCGGCCTCGACGTTCCCCGAACAGGTCGTCGAGGCCGACCGGTGGGTGCAATCGCATCCCGATTTGAAGGGCGACGCTTTGGCCGAAGCCGTGGACCAGCAGTCTTGGGACCCCAGCGTCAAAGCACTCACTGCGTTTCCGTCGGTTCTCGGCAACATGGACAAAAACATCTCGTGGACGTCGTCTCTCGGCGACACCTATTTCAATCAAGAACAAGCCGTGATGGACGCCATTCAAGTGATGCGGCGCCGCGCGCAACAAGCCGGCAATCTCAATTCCACGTCGCAACAAACCGTAACGACCGCAGACTCCGACATCGAGATCCAAGCAGTTGACCCCGAAGTTGTCTACGTTCCCGCGTACGATCCTTGGATCGTGTACGGAGGCCCGATTGTCGCTTGGCCGGGTTGGTATCCCTATCCGGGCATTTGGTATGACGGCCCGACGCTGTTCTTCGGAGGTGGCTTCGGCATTGGGTTCTTTGGGGGCTACGGGTGGGGTTGGCACAACTGGGGTTTCGATTGGCATCACCACTACGCCGTTTTCGATCACGCGCGGTATCAGTCGCCCAGCCGGACGTTTTACAACCGCGACGCGTTCTATCGAGGCGAAGGTGCCCGCGGCGCTTATGACCATGTCGGGAGAGCTCAGCCGTTCGCTGGCGACCGGGGCGCCGCTCGTGGCTATGCCGAGCCTCGCGGCCAGAGTGGCGTTCATTCCGATGCCTTCAGCGGCATCGGCCGTGGCGGAGAGGAACGGAGTTTTTCCTCGCGCGGAAGCGCCAGCTTCGGCGGTGGAGGCGGCTTTCACGGCGGAGGCGGGCATCACTGAGCGCCCTTAGCTTGGAATCAAGTTGCTCTTCGTTTCTCACATTTGAACGGGAGAATTGCCTATGCGGCGAACGAAGCCGAACCTCGGGAAATTGGATTGGGCCGATCTTGTGAAGATGGCTGCACTCGCGATGCTGCTGTTGGCGTGCTTTTCTGCAGGTTCCGCGGCTCAGGAAAAGGGCCAGAAAACATTTTCATCGCCAGAAGAGGCGAGCCAGGCTTTGGCGGCTGCGGCGCAGAGCAACGACGAAAAAACGATGCTCGAAATTCTCGGACCGGATACAAAGGGCATCGTCTCTTCGGGTGACCCGACTCAGGACGCCGAGAGGCACACCAATTTCACGCGCAAGTACCAGCAGATGCACCGCTTCGTAAAAGAGCCCAATGGATCCGTCGTCCTGTACATTGGCGCGGAAAATTGGCCCACACCGATTCCTCTCGCCATGAAAGGCAATGCCTGGTTTTTCGACACGGAAGCCGGAAAGATGGAAATCTTGTTCCGCCGCATTGGCCGCAACGAACTTTCGGCCATTCGCATCTGCCAGGAGCTTGTGGCTGCCCAAAAGGAATATCACGCAGCGCAGAACAATCAGTACGCCAAACAGATCTTCAGCGACGCCGGCCAGCACAATGGCCTGTACTGGAAAGTCTCGGACGGCGAGCCTCAGAGTCCGATCGGGCCCTTGGTCGCTTCCGCAGTCGCCGAGGGCTACCCGAAAGGTCAAGCCGGGCCACCCACTCCTTATCGCGGCTATCTCTTTCACGTTCTCACGCGCCAGGGCAAGCATGCCCCCGGCGGCGCAAAGAGCTACATCGCGAACGGCAAAATGACCGAGGGCTTCGCCTTCATCGCCTATCCCGCCGAGTACCGCTCCTCCGGCGTGATGACTTTTGTCGTGAACGAGGATGGCGCTGTCTATCAGAAGGATCTCGGCAAGAAGACCGAATCCCTCGGCAAAGCCATGCAGGAATACAACCCGGATCCGACTTGGCGCAAAGCTGAAGACGAGCCACCACAAGCCGCCACAGCGCAGAAACCCTAGTATTTCTCACGACATGAAGCAAGCTCTCGAAAAAACGGCGCAATTCCGGGCCGGATGACAAGCTGGTACGTTTTTTGACTACAACTGCTGGCTTTGGGTAATAGAGTCATCCTGTGTGTGCGTGACTCGCAGATCCAGCCCTAACCTTGCCGCCGCCGACTTCGCCACTAGCTCCTGTTCATGTTGGTAAGCATTGTCGTTAGGGAGTGAAACAACCACCCGCAATCTGTCCATTAATCTCCGGATTTTTTCTCGGTAACAGGAAGGGGTGGCACATCCAGATTGCGTGCGAGCCACGGTAGGAGAACTCGCCGGAAAATGATCGGGTCTGGCCACACTTTCACCTGGCGGCCAAGATGTCCGCCGGAAGGATTGATCCACGCTTCCTTAGGAATGTCGCCGGCATTCATGAGCTCGTAGATATCCGAGATGGGCACCTGCGTATCCTTTACACCGGCAATGATCAGCATCGGTGTGGTGGGCTTGCCAAGTATTCCCTGTTTCGCCAGCGACATTTTTTCGAAGATCGCCGCGATGTCGTCCACGCTGTTCACGTTGTCGAAAATCGCCATCAATGCCGGGACCTGATCAAAAAGATACTCGCGATTGCCCAGCAGCGATTCCGTCAGAAACTTTCTGGTGAAAAACAGATCCGTCGGGGGCGACTGGACGCTGACGGCCTTCAGCCGGTCATGTTCCACAACGGACATCTTGGTGCCCCAATATGCTCCCCAACTCACACCGTGGAAGGCAATTCGCGATTTGTCTACTTCCGGCCGAGTTTGCAAATAATCGATCACCTTCGAAAGCAAGCGATCCGCGGTCGGGCTGGCTTTGATCGGGCATTGCCCGGTACCTGGTCCATCTACTGCGAGGAAACCGATGCCGTAAGGGAGTATGGCGCCGAAGCTTTCGGTCAAATCCTCTTTCCGACTGTCGAGTCCATTTACCGCGATGACCATGGGCACAGGGCCTTTCGCGTCCTTAGGCAGTCGCATATAGCCGATAATTTCGGAGCCTTCGAAAGGGATGCGCACGACTTCGAGCGGCGGATCCCAGAACTTTGCGTGGGCCAAAAATGCTTCGATCGCTTTTGCGTAGGACTCTTTCTTTTTCGGCGAAGAAGGGATCGGCCACCGGCCAAACGAATAGACGCGCCATGCGCGGACGAAGTCGGCATTGGCCTTGGCCGGGTCTGACTTCTCCAACGATTTGCCTTCCGCCATATAGCGGTCTGCTACATGCATGAACGCGGTGGCCCATTCATCTTTGTCGCGCGTCTTGACCGAAGTGAACGCCTCCTCCACATCCGACGGATCGAGGCCGATCATCGGATACATGCCGTTCTGCGCGCGCTTGACGGCTTCGACCTTGATTTCTTCAATGGTGCGTTCCGCCCTCTCCTGCGCGAACGCGGGCCTTGGAACGAAAAATGAACCGAGCAAAGCCACAGCAACCGACAAACGCTGGAGTTCCGTCTGTATGTTTAGCATGTCCCCTTTGTCCCTTTTGTTCGTGGATGATTGCCGAGAATCGCTGTGCGGGCGCTTCCATGAGCTCCGTCGTCTCGGGAACGGCTTCGAGCGCTCAACTCCGTTAGGAAATGAAGAAGCGCATTTTTAGAAAACAAATTTCAAGCCGAGTTGCACCGCGCGGCTTCCGCCAGAGCCGATTACCGGGTTCGAAGCGGCTACGTCCGGTGTCGCGCAGGAGCAGCCGAAACCGCCGGCGCCCGGAACCGAAGGATCGTTGTGACCCCAGCCGTTTTGGCCGCCGAATGGGTTGGCAAAATTCGGATGGTTGAAGATATTGAAGAATTCCGCGCGGAATTGCATGCTGAGGCGTTCGCCGAAGCGGAACATCTTCACGGTGGAGAAGTCCACATTCCGGAACCCGAAATCCCGGAAGGTGTTGCGACCCATGGTGCCGAACGTACCCGCAGCGGGCGGAGTCATTACGGACTTTCCTTCCGCGTAGCAGCCCCAGTTCGCGAGCTGGTTAGCAGCCGCTTGGCTACCCGCATCTGCGATGCACGTCGCAGCTGCGGCGGGCGCACCCGGCGCCACTCCGATCACGTTTCCGCCCGTGTCGGTAACGAAATTCGTGTTGGCGATCCACGGGATACCGGTGGACTTGGTGGCTTTGAAGTCCGAAGGACTCCCCGTGAAATCCCAGCGATCCACGCCCTCACCGGTCTGGCTCAGATCTGTTCCGGTGTCGATGACGCCCCAGGGTTGCGCGCCAAACAGGCTGACTATGGTATTGAGCTGCCATCCTTCCAGCAGTTGCGCATATCCCTTCACGCCGGGTATCGCGTAAGTAGCGGAAAGTGTAAACCTATGCCTCATGTCGAAGTCGCTGCTGGCATATTCGCGTTGCGGGTGATAACTATCCATCGGTAGACCCGAACCGGCGCCGAAATCCCAATTGGCTCCCACGTCATCGAGCGCATGCGAATATGTATAGCCCGCAAGGAACGTAAAGCCGTGGTAGTCCCTGCCGGTGAAAGTCACCTGCAGGCCATCATAGTTCGATTTATAAATATTCCCCATCTGATAGATGAAGCTCAGGTACGGGAATGCTGCGTTGAACGGCCGGCCCGACTGCTCATTTCCCAAGGTATCCAACGCGGGAACGTTTTGATTGACATCCCGGATACCGGCGAGCTTGGAGCCGTGATTGCCCACATAGGCTGTTTCCAGAGTGACCTTCGAATTGAAAGCATGTTGCACGTCCAAGTTCCAAACGTACACGTACGGCGTTTTGAAATTTTGCGTGATTCCCATAATCGTGCAAGGACTGCCGGTCGTCGGACTGCAATCGATGGTGCCAGTCGGGAACACCGTGCCGCCGCCAACGTTGTCCCAGTTCAGTGCTGATCCAGGATAAGTGATCTGCCCGGTGGCGATGTTGCCCGTACCAGGAGTTACTCCAATGCCGGCGGTAGGAATGGTCCCGAGGCCAAGAGTATTGTTCAGAGCAAGGAACGACTCCCAATTGATCGTTTCATAGATGATGCCAGCGCCCCCGCGGATCACGGTCTTATTGTTCCCGGCGATGTCCCATGCAAAACCAGCGCGCGGAGCGAGATTGTAGGGATCGAGGTTATACGGGCCGCTGATGCCCTTGCCCACTTGCAGGAGCCCGGCGGTCGGACTGAAATTCGCGAGCTGATCGTTCGAATCCTTGATGACCGTATTGAGTTCATAGCGTAAGCCGAGATTGAGCGTCAGATGGCTGGTGACGCGCCAATCGTCTTGAACGAACAGCGCTGTCCCCCAGTTGTGAATGTGGCGGGTTGGGTCACCGGTGAGAAGGCTGCCGTTGAGGGGAGAGCCCGCGAAGAAATCCTCAATCGGAGAAGAAGCAATGGTGCCGTCTGGGGAAGTGAAGGCGTTGCCACCGAGAAATTTGAAACGTCCACGCGTTCCCCCATAGGCTCCGCCGTTGAAACTATCGCGATGCTCTTCGATTCCGAATTTGACGGCGTGCTTTCCAATTGTGCGCGAGATGTGATCTACAAACTGATACCGGTCATCCGGGCCTTGAACTTTCGGCCAATTGAATCCACCAATTCCAGACACCGGAAATCCGAAGAAACCCAGGACGTTGATGCGCGGCAATCCGCCATACAGCGGGTTGGTTACGCCGGTGTTCAGCCCATAAGAGGATGCCAGGACATTATGGTCATTGGGAAAAGTGGGCTGGTACAGGCGGTTGTAACCGAAGCGAGCTTCATTGATCCATAGGGGAGCCGGAGTCCAGACCCAGTTCAAACCGACAACTTGTGCGCGAGTATGAATCTGTGTGAGCCATTTCGTCTGAAGTTGCGACGCGTCCTGAACTGTTCCGTTGTTGTTCCCGAAAAAGTAGAGACCGCTCAAGGTATTGTTTTTGTTTATTTGGTAGTCGATCTTCCCGAGGGCGTTGTCGACGCTGACGCTGTTGGGCAGCCCGTAATTGATGATCGTGTTTCCGGCGGGATTCGTGCCGTTGTTGAGCGGTATGCCTGAACCGTTGCAGGAAATCGGGGGCCCAAGAGTGCAACCTGCAATCATCAGACTGGCGGTGCTCACGTCATTGGGAATTGCGCCGGCCAGGAATGCGGCGTGAACATCGGCAATGGCGTTGATTGCGCTATTGGCGCAATCTCCGCCGGCAACGCCCGTGAAGGCGCAATCAGAACCGCTCGTGGGAGCGCCCAGGCCAACCGTGGCTGGAGTGGCGATTTGGCCGACATTTCCCACGGTGTAGCGCTGTCCTTCGTAGGCGCCGAAGTAAAACAACTTATCCTTGATGATCGCTCCGCCCCCGGTCGCGCCGAACTGCTTCAAGTTTCGGGGAGACTTTTCCGTACCGACGGGATCGTAATAATTTCGAGCATCAAGAGACGTCGTGCGTCCAAATCCATAGGCTGTTCCGTGCAAGGTATTGGTTCCGGACTTCAGGCCGACGTTAACTATCGTGCCGGGCTTCCATCCGTATTCCGCGGGCGGGTTCTGGATTACGTTAAATTCCTGAATGGCGTCGATCGGTAGAATCGTTGCGGAGTCACCGGCAATTCCCGCTCCGTTAATGATGCTCTGTCCAGAAAAAGGCTCGCTGTTGAAGAGGCCGTCGATCAGGTAGGCATTGTCTTCCGCGCGCAAACCGTTGCTGCTGGTCGTGGAAAATCCACCGCCCGGGTATCGAACCACTCCAGGACGCAGCTGCAGGAGATTTTCGTAGTTCCGGCCGTTTAATGGAAGTTCGTTAATTTCCGCGTTGCTCAGCGTTCCGCCAAGCGAAGAGGTCGTGCTGTCGAGCAAAGGGATCTCCGCGGTAATCGTGACGACCACGTTGGAATCGCCGGCCCTCAAGGTGGCGTCCACCCGCACGTCCTTGCCGACTTCGACCGGAACACTCTGCGCTTGAAACCCGTTGAATCCTTGGGCTTCGACGACAACCTTATAAGTGCTGGGTTGCAAGTCGTCGACGACAAAGTCGCCGGCATCGTCGGTGACGGTGGCGTGACTGATGTTTCGTAACGTGTCTGTGACGGTTACTCTCGCTCCGGCGACGGCGGAGTCTTGCTGGTCATGAACGCTGCCGAGAATGCGGCCATTTACCGATTGAGCGTGCACGCCGCTGGCAACAAATGTAAGAGCTACAAGTCCAGCGGCAATTTTGCGCAGGCGCGGAACGTCCTTTTTGAGCAAAGGAAACATGGGGACACCCCTCCAGTTCTAAGCCCGGAACCTTGATGGTCTGATGGTGTTACCACCGTATATTCGAAGGTGTCAACAAATATCAATTAATTATTTCGCTGTAGTGTCGCAGATTGTCTGGGCTTCGAGCCTCGAGATGGCGAGACCTTGCGGCGGAACAACGGTCTGCTGTATGGTGGTCCGACCAAATGACCAGCTCGCGTCGGGCGATCACACCTCGCAAGAGGTTTGCCCAGGAACGTTCATGTATAAAATTGTCCAAGCTCTACGGTTGTACGAACAGATCGTTCAGCAAATAGAAGATTCCATACTCAAGGGCGACTTGAAAGGGGGCGAACAGCTGCCCGCCGAAAGGGATCTCGCGCAGCAATTTGGTGTGAGCCGCACTGCGGTTCGTGAAGCCATGAAGACCCTGCGCGAAAAGGGCCTGGTGGAGGCCTACGCGGGACGCGGCACCTTCGTGACCAACGAAACCGCTCGTTCGATGCGCCAGACTCTTGATCGCATGATGCGCAGCGGCCCTTCCGAAGGCGCCGTGCATTTGGTAGAAGTCCGAGAGATCCTCGAGCCGGAAATTGCCGCGCTGGCCGCGCAACGTTCAGGTGAAGACGCGCGCTCCGCGATGCGCGAATCCATCGCTGCAATGGATGCGGCGCGCGACGATGCGGCAGCGTTCATCGAAGGCGACCTCGATTTTCACCTGGCCCTCGCGGAAGCGGCTGGCAATCCCCTCATTCTCTCCTTGATCGATTCGATCGTTGGATTGCTCCGCGAACAACGGATGCGCACTTACTACGTTGACGGCGGTCCGGAGCGCGGCCAATATCACCACAAGCGGATTCTGGAGGCCGTTGAGCACCACGATCCGCAAAGCGCACGCGAGGCCATGTGTGCTCATCTTCGCCAGGTGCGAGAGGATTCGCAGAAGACGTAAAGCAACAGCAGTGAGAATTTCAGATTTGGATGCTGGACGGAGAATGAACGCAGATGGCTACTCTCGGTTTTGTCGGACTTGGAGTAATGGGCAGCGAAATGGTTTTGCGACTGCTCGAAAAGGGGCACACCCTTACTGGCTACAATCGCACGCGATCAAAGGCGGCGCGCCTCCTTGACAAAGGCATGAGGTGGGCTGGTAGTCCAAGAGAGGTCGCGGCTGCGTCGGATTTCACGTTTTCCATGGTTACGAATTCGTCTGCCCTCGAAATGATCGTCGAGGGCCCAGACGGCATCGTTGCTGGATTGGCGCCAGGCAAGGTACTCATCGATATGAGCACTGTAAGCCCCGAGTTCAGCCGCTCTGTCGCTGCGAAGGTCCGCGCAAAGGGTGCCGACATGGTTGACGCGCCGGTTTCCGGTAGCGTCATCACCTTACAAGAGGGCAAGCTTTCCGTGATGGTCGGCGGCCGCAAAGACACCTTCGATCGGGTTATGCCGCTGCTGCTCGATATCGGACCGAAAGTTACCTACGTCGGAGACAACGGCCTCGCGCTGGTCATGAAGATCGCCGCGAACCTGAGCCTCGCGGTTCAGATGTTGGCGTTCTCAGAAGGTATTCTCCTCGCGGAAAAAAGCGGCATCTCGCGCGAAGTTGCCGTAGAGGTTCTCACCAACAGCGCCATCGCGTCGCCCATGGTGAAATATCGAGGACCCTTTGTGCTCAAACTCCCTGCGGAAGCCTGGTTCAATGTCAACATGATGCAAAAGGACATGCTGCTGGCTCTGGATCTGGGTCGGGCTCTGGATGTGCCGATGCCAACTACCGCCATCACCAATGAATTCCTGACAGCAGCACGCGGAATGGGCCTCGTGCATGAGGATTTCGCGGTGTTGTTTGACGTCTTAGCGAACATGAGTGGAGTGAAACGATGAACGGCGAGATCTCTTAAAGCGTCTCGGGTCCCGTGGCAAGCCCTGAAGCAGATTCGAAAAGGAGAACGGTGTTATGGCGTTGAAAACATACGGGTCGATGGCAGTGGACTGGGAGAATCGTATTGATTTTGACCGCCTTCGTCGCGAGCGTCTCGATCGTGCCAAAGCCCTGCTGGTCAAGTCCGAAATGGGCGCTCTCCTTTGCTTCGATATGAACAATGTCCGTTATCTGACGGCGACGCACATCGGCTCGTGGGCGCAGGACAAAATCAGCCGCTTCGCACTGTTGCCGCAAAATGACGAGCCGATCTTGTGGGATTTCGGCTCGGCGGCGCGGCACCATCAGTTGAACTGCCCGTGGCTTGGCGAACGCTCGCGTCCCGGAATCCCTCTCTTGCGCGGCGCGATGTCCCCGGAAATGGGCCGTGCCGAAAACGTGGCGAAGAAAATCAAAGTGGAACTCGAAATGCGCGGTCTATTGAACGAGCCGCTCGGCATCGATGTCGTTGAGCCCCCAATCCTCTTTGCCCTCCAGAAGGAAGGCATTAAAATCGTCGACGGACAGCAGCTAATGTCTGATGCCCGCGTGATTAAGACGCAAGACGAAATTTCCCTCCTCAATCACTCCGCGATGATGGTGGATGCCGCCTACGATGAACTCTACCGCGCCATGAAGCCCGGCATGAGCGAGAATCAGGCTGTCGGACTCGCCAGCAAGGTCCTCTATGACTTGGGCTCCGAGTATGTTGAAGCGGTGAATGCCATCTCCGGCGAGCGGTGCAGCCCTCACCCGCACGTTTTTTCCGATCGTGTCCTGCGCCCGGGTGATCCCGTTTATTACGACATTCTCCATTCCTACATGGGCTACCGCACCTGCTATTACCGCTGCTTCACGATCGGCTACGCATCCCACGCCATGATCGACGCCTACAAGCGTTGCCGAGAATATCTCGATGCTGCGATATCGCTCGTGCAACCGGGGCGAACAACCGCGGAAATCGCCTCCGTTTGGCCGAAGGCGCAGGAATTCGGGTTCCCAGATGAAGAAGCCGCATTCGCGCTTCAATTTGGACACGGCATTGGTCTTGCCATTTGGGAAAAACCTGTCATCAGCCGCATGGTTTCGCTCGAGCATTCGCACGAAATCAAACCGGGGATGGTCTTTGCTCTGGAAACTTTCTGGCCTTCTAAAGACGGCTGGAGCGCTGCGCGCATCGAAGAGGAGATCGTCGTGACCCAGACGGGTCACGAGGTCATCACCCGTTTCCCCGCTGAAAAGTTGATGGTCGCCGGAGCACACTATGTCACCGTCGATGGCCCGCTGCCAACCACGCGCGAACACGAAGCGCCGCCCAGCCAGCGAGTCGTCGAGATGATCGAGGCCAGCGCTAAAATCGAAGGAGTGGCGGCGTCAGATTAGCGAAGTTCTTGAAGCTGACCGGAAAAACGTATGGTGATGCAAAGCTTAGACCAACGGCGGCGGACGAAATGACGACTTCGACGACGAAGATCTCGACGAAGGTAAATCACTTCCTAGGCGGTCTTGTCGACGCACTCCGCAACTCTCAAGGCTTGATGCTCCCTCTCTAATGTCCACCACTGAGCGCGCACGCAAAAAACCGTTCTACGCGAATCTCTGGGTACAAGTCCTTATCGCCATTGCGGCTGCCGTCGTGTTCGGTTATCTGAGCCCCGCTAAAGCCATCGCCATGAAGCCACTTGGCGACGGCTTTATCCGGCTCATCACGATGATCATTTCGTTGATCATCTTTTGCACCGTGGTCTCTGGCATAGCCAGCATGCAGGACATGAAAAAAGTCGGCCGTGTGGGCGGCAAGGCTCTTTTATATTTTGAGGTGGTCTCCACGGTCGCACTGTTCATTGGCCTGGTTGTCGGGAACGTCGCGCATCCGGGCTCAGGTTTCAATGTAAGCGCCGCTAATCTTGACGCCAAAGCAGTCGCGGACTATGCCGGTCAGGCCAAAGCGCAGAGTATTACGGACTTCCTGCTGCACATCATTCCAACGACGGTCGTGGACGCATTTGCTAAGGGCGACATCCTGCAAGTGGTGTTTATAGCGATTCTGTTTGGTTTGGCGCTGTCCGCTCTCGGCGATCGTGGCAAACCCTTGGTCACGCTGCTCGATTCGCTCACGCAAACGGTCTTCGGTATTGTGAACATGCTCATGCGGTTCGCCCCCATCGGAGCTTTCGGAGCCATGGCCTTCACCGTCGGCAAATACGGGATCGCGTCGCTTGGCCCGCTGGCCAAGCTCATTGCCGCCTTTTATCTCACATCGATTCTTTTTGTTCTTGTGATTCTCGGTATCGTCGCGGGGCTCGTTGGTTTCAGCATCTTTAAATTTCTCGCCTATATTAAAGAAGAAATTCTTCTGGTGTTGGCGATTAGCTCTTCAGAACCCGCCATTCCCACGTTGATGGAAAAACTTGAAAAGCTTGGCTGCTCGAAAGCGCTCGTTGGCCTCGTCGTTCCCACCGGCTATACTTTTAACACCGACGGCACGAGCATCTACATGACTCTCGCCGCCCTCTTCGTCGCGCAAGCCACCAACACGCATCTTTCACTTGGCCAGCAACTCACGATTTTTGCCGTGGCCACTCTCACCTCAAAGGGCGCCAGCGGTGTGCAAGGAGCAGCCTTCATTGCTCTGGTTGCGACGCTCACCGTAATTCCCACCATCCCCGTCGCTGGCATGGCGTTGATTCTCGGCATCGACCGCTTCATGAGTATGTTCCGCGCCCTCGTCAATATGATCGGCAACGGCGTAGCCACTCTCGTCGTCGCCCGCTGGGAGGGCGAACTCACACGCGAAAACTTGCACAACAATCTTGCCACCAAGTTCGCGCACGAGCGAAGCAGCGCTTGAGCGCGCCTTTTCAGAGCAGGCAGCTATCGAAATCCTTTGCCCTTAACTCGCCCAAATCAAAAAGGGCCTTCGGTGGAGTTCCGAAAGCCCCTGAAACTACCCGAGAAATTGGCAGCCGGGTGCCCAGGTTCCGTTTTTTGGTACCTGGGTCTTGGGGTGCTCCGATCCTTTTCCAATTAGAAAACAAAAAGGCCGGATGGAGCATCCGGCCTTTCCAAACTATTAGCTGAATTGGTTGCGGGGGTCAGATTTGAACTGACGACCTTCGGATTATGAGCTTCACAGAAAAGCAGGACAAAAATCCACTAAATGCTTGCTGTGGCGTTGCTTAGCTCAAGACCCAACTTCCCGTTTCTCCTGTTGAATTGTACCGAAGCTGTACCGAGCTTTTAGATTGTGCTTCAAGAGATGGTGGGATGAAGTCTCGTGGTCAGGCGCTTGACCAGGAGGATTTCTGGATAAAAGTCGATGACTATCGGCAGCTGGCCTTGTCGCGCCACGCTGCGTTCATGCAGCAGGTAGCTAGACTTGAAACATATTGTTTGGACAGAGTGTTCAGACGCCCACGATTCCGGACCTTGTGGTTAACCGTGCAACAGATTTAGCCTAAGGTATGGCTGAACCCAACCCGAAGCTGGTCATCCCCGTCTGGGCGCAAGACGTCCTCTCAAAATTCGAGAATCAGGCTGAACCGTACCAAGAGGTAGAAGTTGCAGAGGCATTGGGGGCGGCTCGCAAACCCCAAGGTGACCTAAGCGCCGAGGACTGGAAGGGCTTCCTCACCGAATGGTCAGCCTTCATGTTCGATGGGAAGCATAACGGGGAAAGCGTGTGGGGCACACATTTCTGCCCGATGATGTCGGCCAAGATGAATGACGGTAGTAATTTTTATTCACCCGATATCAAGAAATTGGACGCCGACTCCGTCACTCACTGGGAAACACGTGCTAAGAATTGTACACATCCGGTCATGCGTGCCAGATATGCCGACCTCGCGTGGGACGTGAAACGCGTAATAGCGAACGAGAAGCCTAACGTGGAGTTTGTCCGAATTGCCATCGACTCGTATCTGGAAGCTGCCGAGAAAAAACACTATTCGATGGAGATGTTTGGTATTCAGTGGGTCAGGCGTGCGCTGACGCTTTCGCTCTCCATCAAAGATGCTGAACGCACCAAGCGAGTCATTGAATTTATGTTCCAGTTCTACGACCGCCTGGAGCAGCTTCCACTTCCCGGCACTTGGCTCTTCCTTTTTGACAGTCTCTACGGAACAAAAGATCTTACCCCTGAGCAAGAAGCCCGCATTATTGCGAACCTCGAAGCCAAACTCGCCAAAGTGAGTGACACGAAAACCCTAGACCCTTTTACCGCGGAGTCGATTGCGGAACGGCTCGCGCAACATTATCGGCGCAAAGACGACAAAGCGAACGTAGAGCGGGTAATCAGAGCCTATGGCAAGGCGTTTGAGGAAATGGCCCGTGGGGCCAATCCGATGCTTGCGATGGCGTGGCTGCAACCCGTCATCGAACGCTACGAGCAAGAGGGACTGAAGCAAGAAGCGGAAAATCTGCAAATCCTTGCAGGAGAGAAAGGGAAGAACATATCTTCCGACTTGAAAACGGTTTCAGTTGAATCGGATGTTAAGCCAGAAGATGTCGAGAAACTCGTAGAGCAACTCATAGGGAGCGGCAACCTGAGGACCTCGCTCGGTCACATCGCTCACTATTTTCTCCCGAAAGTCGATGACACGCGCAAACTTCTAGAACGGCTTCGGACTGATGCGCCCTTCCTGAGCATAGTACCGCTACACATTATCGAAAAGGACGGTTTCACCACCGCCAAAATCGGGTCGATAGATGACGATTCTGAGGGACGGCTTCATCATCAGTTGCGTCAGACAATTGGTTTCTACCTACCTTTTCTTGAATACACGCTCGGCAAGTTGCGGGAGCGATATGCTCCGACTGTTGATGACATTTTGGGTTTCCTTTGTGAGTCTCCCCTGTTTGCCGACACAGATGTCGCGCTCCTCAGAGAAGGTCTAGAGGCTTACCAGCAAGATGATTTCGTGAAAGCCGTACACGTAGTGGTGCCGCAGGTCGAACTCATACTGCGGAACTTTGCCGGGCGACTTGGTATTCCAATTCGGAAAACGGGTAGGCAGGGCGTTACGGATGCGAAAAATATGAACGATTTGTTTGCGGACCCTAGGATTAAAGAAACGCTGACCGAAAACCTGTGGAGATACCTTGCAGTTGTTTACGCGGATAGAAGAGGTCTAAACATCAGGAATGACATGGCCCACGGTCTCATTCCTCGCGCTGCGTTTGGGAGGCGCATGGGTGACCTTGTTTTCCATACGCTGCTTGCCTTAAGTCTTATGCGGGCACCAGAAAAGAAAGCAGAAGGTGCTTAAGAATTGTATCAAGGTGCAGGAGGACTTTGCCAAGCCGCTGCGGGAGAAAGACCAGCAGCGCAGGACGGAGAACTCAGCGGCCTCTGCCGTGACAGTCTAGGCATACTCGTATTATCAGCGACTTACGTTCTCAACGGGGGGCTGCCAAGTCGCTGAAAGGGACTGTAGGAACCGTTCTCTGTGGGTAAATTTGTGGGTAAGAATTTTTCAGTCTGCGGGTTCGTGTTGGCAAATTCCTTGTTGATTCTGCGCGAAACTTTGAGACTATTGCTTAACGGTTTTCTTTTCACTCTGCCGATCTGCGCTGTTGTATTCCTCGTCCGTTACCCGCTGAAGCCATTTGGTTTCGCCTTTTTGCGCAGGCGAAACAGCTATGTAGGCAAACGCACTGTCAGGGGCTGCTCCGTGCCAATGCGCAACACCTGGAGTGCATTTGAGTACATCCCCTTTATGAACGATTTGGACAGGCTTACCTTTTTCTTGGTAATAGCCCGTGCCTTCCGTAATAAGCAGGATTTGTCCGCCGGGATGGATATGCCAGTCCAGTTTTGCGCCCGGAGCAAAAGTCGCTTGCGCGAGGTTGAAGTCGAATACATCGTCAGATTTGCTTAACTCGTTGAGCCATACGGTTCCTGTGTGGTTGTCAACAGTAGCCACCTTACCTTTCGCAAAGACAGGAGCTTCCTGCGCCATCAGTTGAGCAGAGAATCCGAATGACAGAAAAACCATGAGATAGAGTGCTTTTTTCACCTGTCTTTTTCTCCTTTACGTGCGACCGATCTTCTCGAATGATTTCACCTGTATCGCCCCGGCTACCTTGGCGGACGCGTGAGTCCTTGTTCCTCCAGCCAGAAATAGAATTCGTCAATCCAGTGGTCACTCGTTGTGCCTTGTTTGCGCATGCCCCAACCATGACCGCCAGCGTTGTAAATGTGAAACTCGGGTTTATATCCAGCCGCCTTGAGTGCGTCATAAAAGTGGACGATGTACGAGCCTGCAAGTGTGTCGTCTTGCGCCATCGCCATGAAAAAAGGTGGAAGTCCTTGCGGTATCGGCGGGACTTCCGGAAAAGTCGCGCCGTAAATCGGCGCGGCGTAGTTCGGGCGTGCGTCAGGCAGAATCGCAGTCAACTCAGTGATCATTCCGCCAGCAGAAAACCCAGTGAAAACGACACGATCTGGAGAAATGCCCCACTCGGAGGCGTGCGCACGTACAACTTTGACCGCTTGGATGCCGTCGGCGATGCCGTACTTCCCGTCTTCGGCGATAAGGGCGTGGTTATTCAACTGAGCCATGAAGGCAGCGCGAGCGGACTGACCCAGTTCAGCGGCATCCTTACCTTCAATCTGCTTCGTGCGGTATTTCAGAACGATAGCCGCAAAGCCGCGAGCGACAAGCCACTTTGCAACGTCGTGACCTTCCGACTTGATGGACAAACCTACGAAGCCGCCACCGGGAGCGATGATGACGGCGGTGCCTGTCGCTACAGTCGAATCCGGCAGGTATGCGGTCAACGTGGGCGTCGTGACGTTGACAGTGGTTTCCATGCCGCTAGAGCCAAGCACTGCCTCTTGTTGCTTCCACTGCTCCGACCCCGGCGCAATGCCGGGCCACAGACTGATGACCCTTGTTGTTGTCGCCAGTTCTGGCTTGCTGATCCTGCTCTCTTGCGCGGCTGTTGAACCCAGAGCGGCAGTTCCGACTAAGCACAGAACGATGAAAGACTTCAGATTTTCTCGGCTCATACAATTTGCCACACTTCGCCTGCCTAGCGGTTTACGAGGCTCTGCAAGTGCGAGGGATACCTGTCCCCCTGAACGTCAATCGCGGAAATCGCATCGTGAATTTCCTTCAAATCGTCCGCTGTCAGCACCACATTTGCTGCGGCAAGATTCTCCTCAAGACGGTGCAGCTTCGTGGTTCCGGGAATGGGTACGATCCATGGTTTTTGAGCGAGCAGCCACGCGAGGGCAATCTGCGCCTTGGTCGCCTTCTTACGGTCTGCGATTTTTCCGAGCGCATCGACGAGAGCGTGATTGGCTTTGCGGGCTTCCTCGGAAAATCGGGGAACGACATTGCGGAAGTCCGTCTTGTCGAACTCCGTTTTGTCGGAAATTGCGCCTGTGAGGAAGCCCTTTCCAAGTGGACTGAACGGAACAAACCCGATACCGAGTTCTTCGAGTGTAGGCAGGATTTCTTTCTCTGGTTCCCGCCACCACAATGAGTATTCGCTTTGCACCGCTGCGACAGGCTGGACGGCGTGTGCGCGGCGAATGGTCTCGGCACCTGCCTCCGACATCCCGAAATGTTTGACCTTGCCCTCTTGCATAAGACTCTTGACGGTGCGTGCCACATCCTCAATCGGCACGTTGGGGTCAACGCGATGTTGATAGAACAGGTCGATCACATCGGTCTTGAGACGCTTCAGCGCGGATTCAGCCACAGTCCTGATGCGTTCTGGCTGGCTGTTTGTGCCCTGACCCGGCATACCGTTTTCGAAGCCAAACTTCGTTGCGATGACAACCTTGTCTCGAATGGGGGCGAGCGCCTCGCCTACCAGTTCTTCGTTCGTGAACGGACCGTACGCTTCGGCAGTATCGAAGAAGGTGACGCCCCTGTCATAAGCGGCACGGATCATCTTGATCGCTTCGTTCTTTTCGGTCGGCGGACCATACCCGAAACTCAATCCCATGCAACCGAGTCCTAGAGCCGAGACTTCCAGTCCGCTTTTTCCCAGTGTGCGCTTCTTCATGTGCTTCTCCCGCCTTGACGATTACCTGCACCGACAATAAGGGCGTCTGACCACCAAGCGGTAGCCCGATTCTGCCTACTTATTGCCTATTTCTCTTGGCAGGAGAGAATTCGATGGCATGGCTACAGGCGAAGGATTATCTTGGGGGTGCGCTTATGTAGATCGTGACATGAGGAAAGCCACACAAACTGGCACTATCAAAGCAAACGCCGCTAGGGAATTGCGTGCAGAACTAGCTCGGAAGATGGCCTCCCTTATCGGCAATGAAGAGAATCGGATAACGGGGATTGCTGGCGTGAGCTTACATCGGCGGAGCGCCCCTACCCCTCCCTGCCGCACAACGTACCATCCGGGCATCATCGTGGTCGCCCAAGGCAGCAAGCAGGTGAACCTCGGACGGAACAGTTTTATCTACGATGCAGGGCATTACCTAGTGACCGCAGTCGATTTGCCGATTGTTAGCTGGGTTGCCCAAGCTACCCAAGAAGCCCCGTGCCTCGTGCTATCGCTCAAGTTGGACATCTCGATGGTTCAGGAACTGCTAAGCCGTGAGGAGATTCGCGTCGCGGATGCCCCGACTGATAGCCCTGCGATGTCCATCGGCGAGACGACGCCGGAATTCCTGAATGCATGCTGCCGTCTACTCGATCTGTTGGACAGCCCGCAGGACATTCCCTTTCTGAGCGGACTCATTCAGCGCGAGATTATCTATCGCGTTCTGCGGGGACATGAGGGAACGCGCTTACGCGCAGTCGCAACGCTCGGAGATCAAAGCCACCGAACGGCAAAGGCGATTGCTTGGATCGCCGCGAACTATGCTAAAGCTCTGCGCGTGGAAGAACTCGCACAGCTTGCGAGTATGGGCGTGTCCACGCTGCATCATCACTTCCGTGCGCTCACGGCGATGAGTCCGCTTCAGTATCAAAAACAACTCAGGCTCCAATCAGCGCGGAACCTGATGCTGAACAACGCTCTCGATGCCGCCAGCGCAGCTTTCGAGGTCGGTTACGAAAGCCCCACGCAATTCAATCGCGAATACAGCCGCTTCTTTGGTCAGCCACCAATGAAGGATATTCGCTCGCTCCGCTCGTCAGGCGTACCCGCAGGCGATCCGATCATCAATCAGACTAGCGCTGCCTAATTAGAACTTGAGGGCTGCTGCCGCTTCCGTCTGGCTGCCCGCGCACCGACACCTTGTCCAGCCGAGCAGCGGCGTACAACCCGGAGCGGAATCGGTTGCGGCTCCGCGCCGCATCGGGTATCGACAACCTGCCCGGCAGGGAGGGCACCGTGCGCGTCGATCCAGTTGCGCCGCCGCCGGCCGTATGCCGTGGACGGGTTGGCGATCTCCTCGCAGTCGCCGTGTTGCCTTGTTGGCGAGAATTTTGTCATTTCACCGCCACATCCAGTGCGTTTACCCGATTGTCTTCGTTCTCGCGCCGTCCACCGAGTAGACGTTGTGCTCACGGAACACCAGCAAAGCGGCATATGCAAATGCGTATAGAAGTTGCCATCCGGCAGCCGTCCAATCCTGCCGCAACGTGGAGCCGAAGGTAAGGGCGATCAGCAACAGGAACCCTGCACAGTAGGTAAGCCGACCCCATAGTCCAATGCAGATGAGCACGCCGATTACAGCCTCCGCGAATGGGAGGCTGACGCCGAAGAAATAGACCATCCGCGAGGGCAGGGGCGTTTTTGCGAATTGCGAGACCATTTCCGTAGCAAATCCGGGAACCCCGCTGTAGATGCGACTCGCGCCATGAACGGCTATGTTGACACCAAAGAAAATCCGCAAGAACAGGTAGGCAAGATTTCGATCCGTCGTCTTTTGGGTGGGACTCAGCATCTGTGCCCAAAACTATAGCTCAACCGCGAGTACCGGTAAGGACTGCGCCCAGATCGAAGGACGCAGCGACAGGTGAGGGTGCAGACCGCTGCGTTGAGTCCATGCCCCAGTGCGCTTGGGTCTCTTGGGGAACCCGACCTTCCCAGATCAGCGCAGGACTTGCAGAACGCAGCGGAGCCGCCCAGAGGGGTTTGGGGGCGGCTGGGGCGTTTCCAAAGCACTGGAGGGTTTTGTGACCACCTTGCCACGCATGTCTGGTGCTTCACGACGATCTGCGCCAGCCTAAAAACCCGTTTTATTGGTAACACTGGTGACAAACAGCATCACCGTGCATGGGATGGGAACCAGAAACACCTCACTCGTCTGTTTGAGCACCCACACCAACTTTTTCAGTGCTGAGCCGGTCCAGCGGCGTTGGCAGAACGTCGTCCATCAGATGATCGAGAACATTTAAATCTTCTTGCTCTCCTTCGGGTGCCGCCTTCGCCATTCCGCCCTCGCCTCGTCCAACTGAACCTGGAACGCGTAGCCGCTTGCCAGGTTTACTGGCGAGAGATGCCGGGAATGATCGACTGACAGATATAGAGAAATCGCGTTATCGTATTCGAGGACTGCTATGCTCGACACCGCGAATCCCTCTGATCTTCTTTTGATCCAGATCATGACCGGTTTACGGCATCGTTACGAATCCCTGAACCGCCGATACGAAGAAGAGCTAGTCAATGATTTCCGAGCCAATTCGCCACGTAAACCCACGAGGTCCACATGGTCGGGGTTTTTCTCTCGCGGGCGGCAACTTCGGTGGAATCTTATTAGGAGTGCCGTACGAAAGGCACGTTAATCGAGTTGCGGCGTGACCGCCCTACCCTACGAGCCGCCTGAACCTCCATCGAGAAGGACGAGTCCACACGTTCCTCGCATTCCGGCCGTCGCCTACAAGATCGCGGGTCTCATCCTTCTCGTTCTCCTCGTCTATTGGCTGTGGAGGACGTATACACGGCTTCCGGCGGCGCAGCCTGTCCAGTTCCCCGCCGATTACATCCCTATACGCTCACTCGGCCTACCCGGTCACTGAGCTTTTAGGGCGGCACGGCGGGGTGGCGCAAAAAGCGAATCGACTTGGGCATCGCCCTACGGAACCACTCGGAATGATTTGCGTTTCATCCACTTTGAACGCGAACGCACCAAAAGAAATGTGAATCTTACGACCTAACACGCTATCCACAACCGCTGTCACCTTGGCGACGACTACTCGGCCATCGTACAGACGTACGGTGACGGTTGATCCAACCTGGATTTGTTGGGGCATTCTAAGACGTGCGAAGCCTTGTTCTTTGAGAATTGCTAAATCCATCCATTGCTAGACCGCTTTAATGGATCGTTAAGCCTATCGGTCCAGCTTTACCGCTTTGATTATGGCCAGCAGCTTTTGAGCAGTTTTGAGTGCTTTTTCTTCGTCGCTACCAGGTTCGACAGGACTAAGCAGTCGTTGTTCGATTGCTACCAGAGCCTCAAGAACCCGATGAGCTAGTTTGGAATCATCCGTCTCCAAAAGAGCGCCGATATAATCGGGCTGCCACGAATACACTGTGCGTCCTCCCGGGCAGTTGTTCGGAAAGTCTACGACGCCGACGACAGAGCATCAAGTCAAACCAGCTCCGTGACACGGTCGGAATAGACGTAAATGCGCATATTATCGTGTACCTTAAGGGTTCGGACGCCCTCCCGAATGACGATTAGTTCAAGATTGAAATGGATCAGGTGAATACGGTATTTCGTTCTCTACGATCCCGATGATAATAATTCTCCCGTCCCCCTGGTGTTTCACATCAAATTGAACATACGACCGTCTGCCGCATCGGGCTTAGACTGGCGTCGTCTTTCGTTCCGCATCGCCACAGCACTCTCCCGCCTGCAAGAGCGTATATTGACTGACAGAGGTTCACTTTTATGAGCTTAAATATAACGACGAATGAAATCGACGGGATTTCGGTGCTTGCTTTGAACGGTCGCATTGTTTTGGGCGAGGAAAGCAATTGGTTCGCGAGAGGGTCAAGGGCGTGCTTGGTGACGGGAAGAAAAAGATTATCCTGAATATGGCAAATGTGGAATATGTAGATAGCGCCGGTTTAGGCATTCTGGTGGCCGCGCACGTTAGCGCCAACAAGCAAGGCGCTGCGCTGCATTTGTGCAATTTGGGCAAGAAGTTCCACGATGTGATGCAATTGACGAGGTTGCTGACTGTTTTCAGCGTCTACGAGACCCAAGCGGAGGCGATCAGTAGCTTCGGAACCGGCTCAATGGCGGCGGTGGTGTGAATTGAACTCGTGGCCGACGCGCTAGGCCTCTACAGAACCTCAAGGGTGCCGCCTGCGCCATTCCGCCCTGGCCTCATCGAGTTCCTTTACGTGCGGTTCGGTAGCGCCAAAGTTCATCTTCGGGTCAGATAGTTTCCGCGCTCGTTCCCCGAAGCGGCGGAGTTCGAGATCGGACATGTCGTGTAGGCGTTTGCGGAGTTCTTCGGGGCTTTCTGGTCTGAGGCTGATCATTGAATCCTCCTAGCGGAGGAAACGGGAGGGCAGGAAAAATGCTACCTGACGGTGGCTCTTATGACCGCCCCAACCAAAACTCTTCTGCGGCTATTGTTATGTACGCCGTCTCTGGCGCTACATCAGAGTCGGATTCGACGCGTTCGAACAGGTATCGCATCGACGCCTTGCGCCACACTTTGAGTTTTCGGCGGATGGTAATCAGAACTTCTATGATGCTCATTGTTACCTTATATCACAGGCTTGTGCTGAAGGGCTGTGCTTAATTTCTCTGAACCGACCTTGATTTGCTTTCGCCGCTACTCTGAAGGAAGAACGATCTGCCCCTTGCAGGCGGACGCGGGAGCCTAGCATGATCAAAAGTTGTAAGTACTAAGCTTGCGCGACGCGAGCCCGACCCGACGCCAGTTTTTGAGCGAACGAGAATAGAATCTTACGGTCTTTGTCTCCCGCTTTGCTGAGGCATTTTCGCAGCTTGTGAAGGTACATCGCTCTTGCCTTTGCTGCCCCAAACAATCTCGTCTGAGGTCTTTCTCTTGAGGAGATTCGGAAGTTGGGGAGGCTCTTCGCCATCGTAGAAGAGTTGGTAGAGCGGCACTTCCAAAGCCCGAGCGAACTTCTCCAATGTCTCGACAGCGGGAACCGTGTGACCATTCTCCACGCGGGATATGTAGCACCGAAACAGCCCTGTTCTCTTTTCGATGTCTCCCTGGGAAAGATTCTTGCTCTCGCGCAATTCTCGCAGCCGGTCGCAGATCACCATTCTTAATCTCCTTGGGGACAATCCTTGAACGCCATTCTATACGATGCGGACCAATGGAGAGCGTCGTTTTGATCCCGCTTGAGACTTGTGTTTTTAGGGGTCTCCTATAGCAGGTTGGTCCGGGAATTACAGTTGGGTACAATCTGAGAGCATCAACCCAGCGACTTCAACCTTCAGGACACCGCCATGAGTATCAACCTCAACGCAAACGAATTCGTAGGGATGTTTCAAGTACGTGCTACCGCTGAACTAAACCGGGAACTCGACGAAGTTAAATGGTGGGAAGACCGGGTTCGTCGCGGCTTCGCAAGACGAGAGCATGCGGGAGGGTATATTCAGGCATCAAAGCGCCGTACCAGGACGCCATTTGTTCGGTTTGCGCGAAGATGGCAATCGAAATTTCTCACCGAACACGACCGCGAGTGTGAAGACTTTGAGGCTCTCGTTTGCGGAAAAAAATGGACGCTCTGAAGCGGCGCGTTCATATTCCGGCCTGGCAGCTAAGGCGTCGCTTCTGCTCCAAAATTTCAGCGACACGATTGGCTTTGCGTTCGTCTAGGCTGTGGCAGAGGGCGTGGCCCATTTCGTGCTCCACGGCGGTGTTCAGCAGGTCCGTCATGCCCATGTGCCAACGGGCTATGAGTTCGCTCGCTCTCCTAGGCACCTTGGCCACTAAAGCTTCTTCGATGAAAGTCGTTCTCGTTTCCAGGCAGGTAAACGCGGGGCTATCGGGATTGAGCCCCAGCGTGCGGGATTGCGCCTTCCAATCCTGAGAGCGCACCAGCACCCAGGTCCATTCGCCAAGGGCTTCGGTTGGATACTTCGCCACTATGGTCTTCAACGTGGCGATTTGCTCGTGGCACGTATCCAGCGTATAGCCGGTATTGCAAAAGAAATGCTGTGTTGCCAGGCGATCTTCGCGGGAGCTGGCGTTTGCGATCCGGGGCGACGCGATGGCAACGAGCAGAACTTGTAAGGCCATCCATCCGAAGCAAGTCTTGAGTTTCATAGGGCGCCTCCTGTGGCGCCCCGAAATTCAGCGATCTGCCGATCTACCGCAATGCAAGGCAACGCAGATGCTGATCACATCCATGTCACATGCTAAGCCAGTGAGAACAGGAGGATTACACTCGCGCTGCGTCCTAGAGACAGTCACATTGAGCGCCGCTGTGTGGTATGCTCGCGCCAAGTTTGTTCCGCGGCATGTCTGAAAATAGCCAAAGCGTTTCCGCAGTGATCCGCTTCGGCCCGTTCGATGCGGATCTGCAGACGCAGGAGCTCCGCAAGCACGGAGTGCGGCTTCGTCTGCCAAGGCAATCCTTCCAAATTCTTAAAATGCTGCTGGAACGTCCCGGGAGCCTGATCGCCCGCGAGGAGCTGCGGCAAGTTCTGTGGCCGTCCGACACCTTTGTGGACTTTGACCACGGCCTGAATGCCGCGGTGAACCGCTTGCGAGAGGCGTTGGGCGACTCCGCCGATGAACCCCGGCTTGTGGAGACTTTGCCCCGCCGCGGTTACCGCTTCATCGGCGAGATCGCTCTGCCCACTACAGCTCCAGAACCCCCTGGTGCCACGGCGGCCTCGACCTTGCCTGCCACCGCCGAGGTCCTGCCAAGCGCAAATACTCGCTGGACTCGGCCCAGGATTGGCGCTGCACTTCTCGCAGCAGCGATTTGCATCTCCCTGGCGACGTTTATCTTTCTGCGATGGCGGAATCGTTCCGAATCTCCATCCACCGCCGCCGTTCCGTTCACAGCGCTCCCCGGGTGGGCAGGTTTTCCCGCTTTCTCTCCAGACGGATCGCGCATCGCTTTTGCTTGGGTCGAAGCATCAGGGGATTACTCGAAGGACGTTAACCTCTATGTTAAAAGGATCGGGAGTGAAAACCTGCTGCGGTTGACCAGCCACCCGTCCGAAATAATCGTTCCTGCATGGTCTCCCGACGGCAAACAAATTGCATTTCAGCGGTTCTTCAAAGGCGAAGGCGGCATTTATGTTGTCCCAGCGGAGGGCGGTCCGGAAAGAAAACTACGCTCCACGCACGCGTCCATAAACATCAGCTGGTCTCCCGATGGCAAATCGATCGCGTTCGCGGATTCGCCGGTTTCGGGCGGGCACCGAAGGCTGCACCTTCTTTCGGTTGAAACGCTGGAAAGCTCGCAGATCGAGCACGATGAAAAATGCCAGGAGGAAGGGCTGCCGGTCTTCTCTCACGACGGCAAGCAACTGGCCTACGCGTGCTTTCCCACGTCAGGGGATTTCGCCCTGTCCATCGCCACCTCGGCCGGGGTCGCGCCCCGGGTGATCAAGGCGTTTTCTGGATTCCTAGAAGGCTTGGCATGGACGGGCGACAACAAGAAATTGATTTTTTCGCACTCCCATACCGGCGACGCTCACGAGACGCTTAGCGAACTGACGATCGCGGACGGCTCGGTGCGCGACCTTCCATTCGGCTCGGATGCGGGAACGCTGGCTGTGTCCGCCAGTGGCGACCGCTTGGCCTACACCGTTGAATCCGGAGCCAACAACAACATTTGGCGCGGAGACTTGCTGCATGCCCAGACTCCGCAAGTCAAGTTGATTTCCACCAGCCGCAATCAAGCGTGCCCTCAGTATTCGCCAGACGGAAAGCACATTGCCTTCGCCTCCAATCGTGGAGGTCCCGGCGAAATATGGATGAGCGATCCCGATGGCACGAACGTGGAGCGGCTGACGGATCTCAAGAATATCGTCACCGGAAGTCCGTCCTGGTCGCCCGACAGCACCAAGATCGTCTTCGACTCCCGCACAGAGATCCACCCAGGCCAGCATCATGCGGACGTGTATATCGTCGACATCGCCGAACGTGTGCCCCGGAAGTTGAACACCAGCACCGACCAAGCATCCGTGCCCTTCTGGTCACACGATGGCAAGTGGATTTACTTCATGGGTGGCGGCGACGATGCTGGCGGAGAAAGAATCTATCGGGTCGCCCCGGAAGGCGGCCGGGCCCTGGTTCTCACCTCGGCTCGCGGCTATGGCCCCCAGGAGTCCTTCGACGGGCATTGGGTCTACTTTGTGCACGGCGGAACACTGCAGATGGCTTCTCTCAACCCCACCGGTACGGAATCCCGAGTGGAAGGCACGCCTCCGCTTTCTTTTGCTGCAAACTGGACGCTCGTGCGGGACGGCGTCTATTTCTTTCCTGCGGAGGACTACATGACACTCAGCTATTTTGACTTCGCCACCAAACGAGTGCGCCCGGTATTTAAGGTCGGCGGCGGCGTTTTTTTTGGCGCGTCGGTGTCGCCCGACGGTCGCTATATCCTGTATGCTCAATTCGACGATCTTCGAAGCGAAATCATGTTGGTTAATGGTTTCCGCTGAGATGTAACCCGTCGATGTGGAAGGGAGCTTGCGCCAACCAATCCAGGCCTCGCAAACTTCTTGTTACTGTGAGCAGCGGGATTGATGTATCTTCGCAGGAACTCAACATCAAAGCTAACAGCGGCAAAAAAATGTCTTGGTCCGTGCTCGTATGCTTCCTTTCTCCTGCCAGGCGTCGTCGCCTTCGTCAGCGAGTTTTCCTGTTTTTATTATTTTTGGCGTTACCTCCACTTGCATCTGCGCAAGAGGCAACGATTGTAGGAACGGTTACCGACCCGAGCGGCCGAATCGTTCCAGGCGCCTCCATTACCGTCACTAATGCGCAAACTGGAGCCGTCCGAACTCTGCTGACAAATGATGCCGGCCAGTATGTAGCTCCCGATTTGCCTATTGGCAAGTACGATTTGCAGCTGGAATCTCCGGGATTCCAAGTGGAAGAGTCCAAAGGAATCGTACTAAACGTAAATGACCGGGTGAGAGTTGACGTTCAGCTGAAGATCGGTGGGAAATCGGAAGTCGTTGTCGTGGAATCGAACGGCATCGCCCTTCAGGGCGACAGTGGCGAGCAGAGCTCGCTGGTCAGCGGGCAGCAGATCTCTGAACTTTCCACGAACGGCCGAAGCATCTACACATATATGGTCCTCACGACAGGCGCAGCCAGCCTAATGCCAGATTTTCAGCCACCGACTTCACTGGGCGCGTTAGCCAATGCGAGCTTTAACGGAAACCGTCCCGGGCACAACCTTTTCCTGCTTGATGGCGGCGAGAATTACGATCGCGGCTCAGGCGGCAGCTCGATCATTATGCCTTCCATCGATGCCATCGCGGAAACGCAAATTCTGACCTCGAACTATAGCGCTGAATACGGATTATCTTCCGGCGCTACGATCAGTTCCGCGTTGAAGTCTGGCACCAAAACGTTTCATTTTTCACTTTGGGAGTTCTTCCGCAATGACGCACTGGACGCGCGGAATTATTTTAATGCGGCACCAGCGCCAGTGGCCGAGCTCCGCTATAACCTCTATGGCTTCAACGCCGGTGGCCCGGTGACGTTTGCGAAGTTTTATAACCCGAATAAGACCAAAACGTTCTTCTTCTACAACATGGAATGGCGCAAACTTATTCAGGCCCAGACCCTAAATCAGCCGGTTCCTTTGCCATCCACTTACGGCGGCGATTTTTCTGCTGCCGGACTGAGCGTTGACCAACTGCACGCCCCGGCCGTGTGCCAAATCTCCGCCGCCATCCAAGCCCAGTTTGCATCCGCGGGACAGGCGCTAAGCGGCTGTACGGGAGGCGCACCGGACCCCATGAAAGAAGTCCCCTTCAATAACAATGTGATTCCGGCAAGCCTGCTGGATGCGAACGCTCAGGCGCTGCTAACCGCGGGTGGGAAATACGGCGGTATTTTCCCGGCACCCACCAATGGCAACAGCTTCATCGGTGGCAACAATCTGCCCATCAACGCACGGGAGGAAATCGTCCGGATTGACGAAAACTTAAGTGACAAGTTCACGGTCTTTGGCCATTTGGTCGCCGAACAGGTCTCGCAGAGCTCCGGCACAACCTTCTTCAGCGGCGACAACGTACCTACCATCGGTACCAACGTCGGCAACCCATCCTACGCCGTCGTCGTGCACGCCACCGATGTCATTAGCCCGAATTTGGTCAACGAAGTTTCCTTCAATTATGACGGAAATCGCATCACGCTTCTCCCTCTGGGCCTAGTCAGTGCGCCTCCCAATTTCAAATTCAACCGATTCTTCACTGGCCCGAACACCGATAACCGCATCCCGTCAATCGTTCTGCTTGGGAGCACGGGATCAACTTACACTTCCGGTATCACTCCGTGGTACAACTCGGCGAACGACTACCAATTTCGTGATGATGTTTCCTGGACCAAAGGAAGGCATCAGTTCAAGATGGGCGGCAGCTTGATGCTCTTTCAAAAGGTCCAGGAGGGGTTTCAACAAACGCAAGGCGCATTTATCTTCGATGGCTTCTACACAGGGAATGACTTTTCCGATTATCTGCTCGGTTATGCCAACACCTACTTCGAGGACGCGGTCCAGGATACCGGTCACTGGAACAATGTTTCCATCGCCCTCTACTTCCAGGACAACTACCGGGTGAACAAACGACTTACCTTAAACTTAGGGCTGCGCTGGGATGGCATTCCACATACATATGAAGCGAACAACCAAATGTCCAACTTCTATCCAAACCTATACAACCCAGCGGATGCCGCCATCCTCAATCCTGGGGACCAGACCATCAGCCCCAATAGCCCGGGATTGGGGACTAGCCCGAATTCCGTTTTGGCCGGCCAGCAGTTATATGTGAACGGCGTTGGGATCTGCGGGATTCATCTTCCGAGCGGCTGCGTGAACGGTGCTTGGCTAAATTTTGGACCGCGGCTTGGATTTGCTTACGCACTAACGGGCTCAGGCAAGACCGTGCTCCGGGGTGGGTATGGCATTATGTACGAGCGTGTCCAGGGAAATGACGTTTACGAGATGGCAGGAAACGTTCCTTTCTCCGCCGGCGTGGCCTTCCCCAACGTGTCGCTCTCGGATCCCAGAACAAGCGTCCTGACAGGTACGGCAGTTCAGGCATCGATCCCGGTTAGCAACCTTGTCGGCTTGAACCGGAATGAATACGCTGCGCCTAGAAGCAGCCAATTCAGCCTTGGCATCCAACACGCCATAGGACAAACGATTCTCTCCGTGGCCTACGTTGGCAGCCAGAACCGCCATCAGAACTTTCTCAGTGAGACCAATCTACCGCCGCAAAACCTGCTACTAGGGTTTGTAACTAACGGTGCGCTCGCGCAAACATACAATGCGTCGGTACCGTATCGGGGCTACACCAGCGTGGCAATGGCACAGGACGAGGCCAACGGGAACTACAATTCGGTTCAGGTATCTTCCCGTGGCACTGCCCTGAAGAACGACCTGACTTGGCAGATTGGCTATACCTATTCACACACAAACGACTCTTTCAGCGGCAATTCAAGCGGAGGAGATCTCTACGCCGTTTCCAACCCTTACGAGGGTTGGAAGTATGATTACGGACCTTCCGCCTTCGATATCAGAAATATTTTCTTTACCAACTTCGTCTGCCAGGTTCCACTACTGAGGAACAGCAATAACCATCTGCTGAGAACAACCGTGAGCGGCTGGGAAATCTCGGGCATTGTCGCTGCCACCTCCGGGGCCCCCTTGAATATCGGATTAGCTGGCCAGAATGTGGCAAGCATCGTTCCGAATACGGCCAACCGTCCAAACGTAAGTGGCCCGTTGAAGAATCCGCATACCGTCAATCAGTGGTTCGATACTTCGGTGTTTTCAGTGCCAGCACCTGGAACCTGGGGCGACGAACCCGTTAACGGGGTGCGCGGTCCTGGCCGAGACAACTGGAACATATCTGTTTTCAAAAACTTCCTTCTTAACGAGGACCGCAGCTCCAATCTTCAATTCCGCGCGGAGATCTTCAACATTTGGAATCATCCTCAATGGATAGGTGACACGTTTAACGGCGGCATCAGCACCAACTACGGTGCCAGTAACTTCGGCGCCGTTACTGCCGCCCACGACCCCCGGACGATCCAGGTGGCCCTAAAGTTTTCATTCTAGCCACGACTTTCCGAGGATGCACTCGATTCATTCTCTTGGCGCTGCTGCACCCGCGATGTTGAGAGTTTACGGGCCGAAGTTCTTTCTTGGATCGGCAAGGTCTCTGGCAGCGCGACCGTATTTGCGTAGTTCCAGGTCGCTCATCTTGCGGAGGCGTTCGCGGATTCTCTCGATGTCTTCGGGTTCGGTTTGGATCATGGGTTCCTCGATGGCTCAATCGACGGACTTTAAAATAGGCCAGTTGTTGACTGCATCAAACCTCCAGATGTACGGGAACTTCGCCAGTATCGCTCCACTGTTCATATCGATCATCAAAACTTCGAACGCAAGATCAGATGGCATGGGACACTGGTTCGTCCAGTCCATCTCCGACACCGCACTACTTCCGGTGTAGTCCTTCCTCTGATTCAGAACGAAACTCCAAATCCCTGTTTTGGAGTCCTCCCCCACGGCCAGTACAACAGTCTTCATCGCCCATGTCTCCAGGTACACCAAATTGGTGAACTCTTCCAGCCACGGGAGCGGAGAATAAGTACGCACCCTTCCACCGTAGTCCATCCTGATTGCAGCCCTTATCGCTGCCTTCACGGTGTGCGCTTCGTCGGTCGGAACGTTGGAAACGTCCGCGAGAATTGCGCGGTAACGGTCCTGTCGCTCCCATCCGCCAGACTTCGGCCTCATCGTCCAGACATCGCCTTGAAGATAAATTCTCGGTGCCTTGATCCCTTCGACGCACAAGTTGGGTTCAGTCGCAGGCGCTGGAGCAGGCGGATCAACTTTCAGTGGCAAAGGTGTAGGCGCGGCCGGAAGCGTGGTGTTGGTGATTACCGGCGAGATGATCGGAGAAATTGTAGCGCAGGCAGCCGGAATGGCGCTGACAGCCGCATCATTCTTCCAAAACTTCTTGATGGCCCACCACAACACGGTACCCAGTGCGACCAATGCGGCGATGCCGAAGCCGAACACCCACTGTTTATTCTGGACGACCCAATTCCACAACGACATCGTGAGTATTGTACCGCAGTTCAAAGTGAACGGAATTTACGCGATAACTGGGAGCGACGGTTTGCACTGCATGTTGTGTCGGTGGGCCGATTCTGCTCAGCGTCCGTTTCTTTGCGAACCACGGGATTCCCCTGCACCCATAGCCAAACTGATTTGTGTTGCGGAAATCTTGTACAAGGTCTGGCTGCCGTAATTTGGACTATCCAAACGGATAGTGGAACTGTCGAATCGGATAGACATTTGAACTGCGCGGCACTCGGATGTTCTGATCTCCCGCACTCATTGCCCCTCATCTCCTTGTTAGCTAAACACTTCCACTAGAAACGCACCACGGGCTTGAACCTTGCCCTTCGCGGCCAGACAAATGCTCTCACCGGGCGTGCGTTCGAGAAACGAAGCAGCGAAGAGTGGAACGAAATTCAAGTCTAGAAAGAGAGCCCAGCATGAAAACCAAATTCACCCGCATCGTTGCAATCGCCACATTCGGATTGATCGCCATCTGCACATCTGCGAGCTTTGCCTCCGCCCAGAATGCCTCCCAAGGCAAATTCACTTTGCCCAATGAAGTTCGCTGGGGGGATGCCTCATTGCCCGCTGGTGACTACACTTTCTCTCTGAAGACGATGTTCAACCAAGTATTCCTCCAGGGACCGAATGGCGGTGCCTTCATCCTCACGTCCGTGACCGACAAGCGCAATGAAGGCGACTCCAGTAAGTTGACCATCGAACGCCACGGTAGCATCAGCTTTGTCCGATCGATGTACCTGGCCGACCTTGGTGTGGAACTGACGTATCGCGTGCCTAAGACTCCGAAGAAGGATGTCGAACTACTGGCTAAGGGACCCGTCTCTACCAAACAGGTTCTGATCGCCAAGTAGCGTTTCACAAAACCACATCGTTTTGAGGGCAAGCCCACAAGGTCGGGTTTGCCCTCTTTTTTTTTCGTATACCGTAAGAACCTGAACTTCGAACTTGGTGAGCCGGGTGTGTTCTTGTCCCTTGGAGTATCATCCTCGTTTGGTCGCGGCGCGGAATGCATCAACTGGACGGCGATTCAGTGGGCAGATTGGAAACCACGGTGGCAGTCATGAAAATGACCTTGGATGAATTTCGCGGATCACTCACCGCGACCGAGCCGCCAGCCGGACTCACGCACGCGCTCGCTGGATTGTGGTGGGATGGCAAGGGCGACTGGAAACGTGCCCACGAGTCCGCTCAGCAGGATGAAGGCATGGAGGGATCGTGGGTTCACGCTTACCTGCATCGCAAGGAAGGCGATCACGGCAACGCAGCCTATTGGTACAGCCTGGCGGGAAAGCCCGTGTGCCGAGAGCTGCTGGATGCGGAATGGGTCAGCATTGTCGAAGGTTTGCTTGGCTGACCAAAGAGACAATGCGGCTGCGATGAAACTCTCGTTCGAGCAGGCACTCATCGAGGTCTGGCGGCAAGCACTCGTGGAGAACGCCGACGTTCTTCGAAGGCCTCACCATGGATGAACGCGAGGACGCAGTGAACACGCTATCCGTTGAGGCGAGGCCTGTTGAATCGTAAATGTAGGCTTGTCAGCTCCATCCATCGCCATAAGCTGAACTTGTGAAATGTATGCGGGGGCCGATACGACAAGACGGCCGAGGATCGGGAGTTTCGTCGCAAGCAGGTTGAAAGAATTGGAACTGGCCTTGTGATTTCAGAAATGTTCTCGGGATTCCAAGCACCGTCACAGGCTGCTTAAGAGAGGATTGCGCCGCACCTGGACTGAGCGTGTTGGCACCGGCCTTGATTTTTCATGCCAAGAACCCCTTCGGACTGCGCCGTTGAGTTAACAGCCCGACACCAACAGGGCATAACCGTTTAGCGCGGAATCTTCTTCACCAAGTCAATGAGTTTTTGCCCTTCGGCTTTAGGCGAAATTTGCCCACTAAACAGTCCGCCAACCCAAAGATAAGTCGCGGTGTTCTTCTTATCGCCCGGACCCAACGGGTTTTCAGTATCAGGCAATCGCTGAACTATTTCTTGGAAAATGTCCGCGTATTCGACGGAATAGAAGACTAGGAAATCCCGTTCCATTGTGTTCCTAAGCCCGTCGTATTCCCCAACCCTGTTGCGGTACGGGTCCGTTTTGCCGGACGTCCAGTACCGGCTCAGTTCCTCAACGTCCTTCTCATACTTTGCTTCTAGCTGCGTCAACTTTTCAGCAAACCCGAGTGTTCTATCGCGTAGCTGTTGATTGGTGAGAACAGCCAGAGTATCAGGCCGAACCATTGAACGCGCGACGGCGGCTATCTGCTCACGAGTCAATACGGGAGGTGGATGGGCAAGGAATTGACCAATGCCGTCCAGCTGGCCCTTAACCTGATTGTACTGAGCGTCTGCTTTTCGTTGCTCCGCGAGCGCATCGGCTTTTGCATTACGCTGCTCATTGGCGTTCCTAACGGATTGCCAGGAAGTTACGCTCACAAGTAAACCGCCCAAGACAATGAAAATTGAGCGGTAAACCCATCTGTGAGTCGGGGTAGTCGGGGGCTTGTTCGCCATTTCGACACCGACTGCGGCCAAGAGCACCGTCAGCGTTATCGAAGCGACGACAAGAGCGATGTCCAAGTTCACGACGTTTGCACTCTTTTCTTTCGAGGATAGTTCGCAGGTTGAATCGGAGGGAGCACAAACCTATTTTAACAAAACTCTTGCACAGCAGTAGAATGCTGGCAGGGAGACTGACAAGAGGAGGGACCAATGCAGGAGGTTAGCTCCGACCAGCTGCGGGAAAAGCTTACCGAAATTCTCGAAACGTGGCCTTTGTATCGAGAATTCGTCTACACCGGGGCTGCCGATGTCTTTCGGATGCCGGAGAGAATTCAGCTTCTGTGCGCCTCGTGCGGTACAAAGCAGTTTTGGCGGACCCAACTCGCTCAGGGAGAAAACAATCGAAATGGGTTCAGTCAGAAGCTGTACAACTGCTCCTGTAATCGCCAAAACATTCAATTTTATTTCTTCTGGAAACCAGAGGGACAATCCTGCAGGTTCTTTAAGGTTGGGCAGTATCCGCCGTTGGACGAGAGCATAAATTCCGCGTTGGAGAAGATGCTTGATGAACAAGACCTCAAGTTCTATCGAAATGCCATCAGACTTCGGAACTTCAATCTGGGTCTCGGTGCCGTCGCTTACATGCGGAGGGTTGTAGAGAACCGAATGAATGACATCCTGGATTTGGTCCATGAACTTGCAGTCCAAGATAATTGGGGAACTAATTTGATGGCTCAGTTCGAGGACATACGAAAGGATCCTCGGTTCTCTACAAAAGTCGAATATGCGGCGAAACTGATTCCACTGCGTCTGTATCCTGAAGGCTTGCCGAACCCCATAGGAATTCTTCATGCGCTGACGAGTGATGGGTTGCACGCCCGATCCGAAGAGGAATGCGTAGATATTTTCGACCGATGTAAATTGGTATTTGAATACCTGTTTGCCAATCTTCGACCCAGTATTGAGGATGCAAAGGCGTTTCGGCTAGCTTTGGCTGCGCTAACGCAAAAGCAAGCTACGAAGGCCGGCCCTATCCCAAATGAATCGGACGTGAAAACACTCACTGCCGCAGAGTAGATAGGCGATCAGCAATGCTGCCGCACTGAAGATCGCAGAAGGGAGAATCAGACTATCCCCCTGCTTTCTTCGCCTGCTTCCTAACCTTCGCCCATCGCTCTTCGCCCCTTTCGCGGTATGCCGTGATTTGCGTCTCTATTCATACCGCAACGCTACAATGGGATCGACACGGCTCGCGCGTCGTGCGGGAAGGTATGCCGCAAGAAGAGTCACAAGGCTTAGCAAGATCACGACAACAATGATTGTTGCCGGGTCCCACGGTTTGACACCGAATAGCATGCTCTTCATCAGACGGGTGAGGGCGAGCGAACAGATAACGCCTAAGATTAATCCGACAAAGTTAAGCTGCATTCCTTGAAACACAATCATGCGCCTAACTTGACGCGGGTTGGCTCCTAGAGCCATACGGACGCCGATCTCTTGCGTGCGCTGCTGCACCGAATATGCCATCAGTCCGTAAATACCAATGGCCGCGAGCACCAATGCAACGCTCGCGAAAATCGTAAGTAGGGTCATGTTGAAGTCGTTTCGGGCGGTAGACTCTCCCACGACCTGTTGCATGCTTCGAATGTGAGCTACAGGTAGTCCTCCACTGGCTCCACGTAATTCGCGCTGAATATCGGCACTCAACGAAAATGGCTGAAGTTTTGTTCGGATGACCCACTCTATTGCACCGATTCGATTATTGAGCGCGACAACTCCATCGTTTACTTGTGCTATCGGCACATACATTACGGGGTTAGGAGGTTGATCTAGTCCTTGGCGAACGTCTCCAACGATTCCGACAATCTCGCGTGGAGGTTCATCGAACTCCGGGCCAACTCCTCTTCCTATCGTGACACGGGACCCCAAGCCATCTCCTTTAGCAAAGAATTTCTTAGCGAACTCCTGGTTCACAATTAGCACATGCGATCCCGCGCCGTTGTCACGTTCGGTGAACGGACGTCCTTCGTCGACCGAGATTCGAAACACATCGAAATAATGAGGCGAAATCGAAATCCATTCGGCTTCCGTTTCCTTTGGAGGTTGTCCCTCGATAGTGAACGGAAGTGAGAATCCTCCTTCTAGAGGCAGGCAGCATGTCAAAGCCGCAGAGATCACACCTGGAATGCTCTCAAGCCTCTGCCGACCATTCCGCTCCAACTGGTCTACCGCCGCAGCCTTTTCGAAGTGAGGTCCAGCCAGCGACATCTCCATCGTTAGAATATTGTGGGCGTCGAAGCCGGGATTTACGCCGCGAAGAGCACCGAAGGTACGAATGAGCAATACGGCCCCGACCAATAGAATCAATGCAAGCGCCAGTTCCGTCACAACCAAGATTGATCGAGTTTTGTTGTGGCGCATTCCGCCGCCCACGCGCGAACCGCTTTCGCGCAACGTAGTGATGATGTCCGAACGCGAAGCCGTCAGCGACGGCACCAAGCCGAATAAAATTCCTGTGAGCACCGCAACCATGAAAGTGAATAAAAGCACTCGCCAATCAAGAGAGACTGCGTCACCGCTCTGGCCAATTCTTGGGATGTCACCGGGATTAATGGCCAGAAGTGCTCGAACACCGAGATAGCCGACTCCGATTCCTAGGGTCGCTCCGCACAGCGAAAGCAGAAGGCTTTCAGTGAGTAATTGCCAAGTAAGACGTGATCTAGAGGCACCCATGGCTGAACGAATCGCCATCTCGCGTTGTCGGATTGTTGCTCGCGCGAGGAGTAGATTGGCCACGTTGACGCACGCAATCAGTAAGACTAGCGCCACCGCGCCGAATAGAAGCAACAGACCGAAGCGAACGTCACCGATGACGTTATCTCTCAAGGGCACAACCGAAAAGCTATCTTTGGGTCCGCTCAGCGCTTTTGGGAATTTCTCTTTGAATTGTTCTGCCGCCAATTTCATTGCGGCTTTTGCTTGCTGAATAGTGGTACCAGGTCTGAGACGCGCTGTCGCCCGAAGATAGTGTCCTTGATCCACGCTGTTGGGATCAGGTCTAAGCGGTAACCAGACATCGCTTTTGGGATCGCTGGTGAATGTTTGTCCCAACACACCGACGACTACGTACGCCTCTCCTCCAAGATCAATGGTTCGGTCGATAATTCCGGGATCACCGCCAAACCGGCTGCGCCACAATCCATTGCTGATGACGGCGACCGCAGGGCCTCCCGGACGATCCTCTTCCACTGTGAAGGTTCTTCCGATCGCCATAGGTGCGCCAAACACTTGAAAATAATCGGCCGAAACGCGGATTCCTTTGACTTGTTGCGGTCGGTCGCCTCCAATCAAATTTATGCCGGGCCCAGCAAAGTCGTAGGCCGCGACGGAATCAAAGACTTGTGTTTGTTGACGCCAAACATTGAACTTCGGGATGGAGGCGACATCGTTGTTACCATCCGCCGAAGTCCATACAAGTTCCACCAGCCGATCAGGATTCGGATAGGACAACGGCTGCAACAGCACAGCATTGACGACGGAGAAGATTGCGGTGTTCGCTCCGATACCAAGCGCAAGCGTAAGGACTGCCACTGCGGTGAAGCCAGGAGTCTTTGTCAGCGTTCGAAATCCATTATGAATGTCTCGCAGGAAAGTTTCCATCGCAGCGCTCCAAGGTTCCCGCTTGGAGCCTAGTTGCGAAGGTCAACTTGTGTCAATCTATTCAACTAGTTCTTAGCTGACGGCTTTCTTTGCTTCCTTCCTCAACTTCGCCCACCGCTTCTTCGCCGCCTTCGCTATCGCCGCTCTGCCAGCAGCCGACAAGACGCGCTTCTTCACGCCGACGACTTCACGCTCCGCAGAGCCGCCCAATGCTTTTGCAGCCGCTCGCACCCCGTTCAACTGGTGATTCAGCTTCCCTAGCTGCTTTGCGAGCTTTCTTTCTTCGCGCTTGATCGCTGCAAGAATGTTCATGAATCCTCCGCGTGGAATCTACCTCGACCGGAAGTAACGCACTAGATGTACTGCCGAAGGTAAGTAACTCGCTGCAGTCTGAGGAACCGATGGTACTTTTGAGGTGCGATAGCGCACAGGGCGGGTACTTGTCCGACTAACCGGGCACTTGAACACGAGTTTCTACTGTGACCGCGCCATGGGTATTATTACAAGGGACCCGAACCAAAGAGAAAAAGCGGATGCGAACCAGGATTGAAACTCGCCGCCTCATCCTTCGTCCATTCGTGCCAGCGGACGTTGAGGCGGCGTTTGGATGGTTTGGCGACCCGGTTGTCATGCGGTTTACCCCCACTGGTCCTGATAAATCTATCGAGGAAACAAGAAAGAGGCTGAGTTATTTCGAGAACCATCAGCAGGCACATGCGTTCAGCAAATGGGTCGTCTTGAATGCAGCCTCGGGAGTCCCAATCAGTGATTCAGGGTTGCTCGTATTGCCAGAATGCGGATGGATTGACCTAGGTTTCCGCCTCGCACAGCCACATTGGGGGCGGGGTCTAGCCACAGAAGCAGCGTCGGCGTGGGTCCGTGCGGCGTTCGATGAGTATCGCATCCATCAGTTGGGGGCATTTGTTCATCCTAAGAATGTCGCTTCGATTCGAGTTCTGGAGAAACTCGGGTTTCATGACGAACGGCAGGACACGATCATGGGCATGGAGTCTACCGTGTTCTCGCTCCACGCAGATGGTTCCATTAGGGAACCAGTGCCTGATTAACGTTACCCTACAAGTGGATTTCAAGTTTCCGATAACCCGACTATTCGGGAGGTGAAAGGCCGCGGACTGTCTTACTCCCAAATGACGCTCGAAGAATTCTGTAGCCGTAGGCATTGCAACGTCTCGGTCGGCCTCAAAATGTGATCATTCTGCGGACGGTTTCTCTAAGCGAGTCGTAAGAGGCGGCCCCCGTGTCGAACATCTGAATGTTTCCGTCTCTGTCGATCAAAACTGTTGCGGGAATTCCTCCGACGGCGTAGAGATTCTTCACCTTTTCGTTTGGATCGACGAGGAGGCGGAACGTGTAACCGAACTTTTCCATGAACGCGGTCTGATCCTTGGGTTCTTCCGCATCCACTCCGAGAACGAGCAGTCCCTTGTCCTTGAAGTCGCGGTGCAGCAGCTCCAGATTCGGGAACTCCGCGCGGCAGGGAACGCACCAGGTGGCCCAAAAATCGAGCAGTACAACTTTGCCCTTGAGATCACTCAGGTTAAGCGGCTTGTTTTCCACATCTAGCAAACTGAAGCTCGGTGCTGTTTTGCCCACGCTCTTCGTTGAGGCCTGCTGTCGCAACTGGTCGCGAGGCTTAGCTTGGACCTTCTGCGGGTCAAAGGAAAACAGCTGCTCGTCCGCGCTTGGCAGGAGGCGCACCGGGGAAAACGTCGTCACCGATTGGGATGTGGCGGGGCCGGTGGGCGTCGTGAATGTCGTCGTTGCGTCGTCCTTGAGAATGAAATTTGTTTTCGGGTCGATCCACAACGTGCGGGCACTGTCCGGGCGTTCTATTCGGACGAGCGTGCAATCCACTTCACCCAAGTGCTCGGAACCTGTGATGGCTGCGGAGCCACGCGTCTGAGCGATGGAACGGTAGCGATCGACTATGGTATTGCGCACATTTCCTAAGGAGTATGCGAAGTACTGGTGCGATTCCGGAAAGTACTCCCAGATGGTTTTGCCGTCGGAAATCTCGATCGAGCGTTCGCCGCTGCCGGACGTTTCCCCTCGCCACTTTCCCGACGAGGTGAACAGCAAACGAGTATGCGAGCTAGAGTGCGTCGTCGCGGTTTGATCGGAACCTTGGTGTGTGAAATCGAACTGGAGCTCCGCGCTGGTCAGACTTCCATAAGCTTCGCCGATCTTTTTCAGCAGGTGCCTAGCGTTTTCGTCGTTCGGGTCTGGCTTTTGCCGCTCAAACAATTCGGTGTGATCCGGATCCTTGAAGTCGGGTCTGTCCTTGAACTCGGTCTTATGCACGACGAGCAACTTGTCGTTTGGCAAGCGGACGAAATACATGGTCATTATAGCGGGACCTATCTCGAATACCGCAGTTGCGGTACCGTCTTTCAAAGCCAACTCGGTCACGCCCTGGTCGCAATCCGTTGGCGTACAGTCAGCCCAAGAATGGACACGGAGAACGCCGTTTTCTTGTGTGACCACGATTTGAGTGACTCTGATGTTCACCGGACCATGATTGAGCCATGTGCCGACGAGCTGGTTTGTGGAATCAGGGGATAGCGGGAAGGACGCGAGTAAGGCAAGGAGAAGCATCATTTAAGCACCACGTCAATGGCTGACAAGCGACTAGTTCCAAATCTAAACACACAGATGGGTTGTGGCAAGTATTGGTTGCTAAGGTGTAAAAGGTCCTGGTTAACGCTGCAAATCGGAAACTTGAAGTACTGGGACTGGACTTGTCCGGTAACCCGGCGCATCGGGAACTAGCCGCAACGAGGTAGCGAAGTAACGATAAAACCGGGACCAAGGTCATTCCGCTTTGCTAGGGTTCCGTTTTGGGAATCAGTGGCGGTTTTGCAGCGGCGTCGCGTTGGCCAGCATCTTTGGTCTTAGGAGCACTTATTTGCTGGAGGTCATCGACACCGAAGAGGAGGTAATTACTGAATTCATGTCTGCGGTGAATTCGGCGGCCGAGCCAGGCGAAATAGACCTCGGCACTCTGTGGCAGCCACAGAGTCGTGTTCGCTTCGTGGAAAGTGACGGGGCCATATTCGATATTGGTGTGATCGGCCAAGAGGCGAATTTGTGGAATTGGGGCGACGATGTCTGATTCCAGTCGAATGATGTCGTAATTGTCGGCGGAGATCCACGCTCGTCCTTTGAGTCTCACCTCGTAGCTCGGGCCGTTCATTCCAAACTGATAAGACTTGATGCCATTGGTCTTGTCGGGCAGTTGTCGAAAGTGAATCTGCCAGGCCAAGCCGCGGCTGGTTCGTGCCAATCCTTCGCAGACCATGTCGTAGTTCGTGGCGTAGTAAGGATGGAAAACGAGCACGAGCGCGGGCAGTCCATTCGTAGCGATTCCATCGGGGAATTGCCCTTGAGTCCCGCCACCATTTCGATATTCGCTGACGCTGAGCGGTCCGGAAGGGGAGGTTTGGATCGAGACGAGATAGTCGAATTTCCGCTTTTCAGGAAGCGCCGCAATTCCGAATTTGCTGACGGATTCATGCGTGAGGGTCTCGGTCGCGGTAAACCGATCGACGTCGTGGATGAGGGTAACGAGCTGTTCTCCTGCTTTCTGCACCACATCTGCAGCAACGCATGCAGCGCCGGGCTCGACCCCCGGAACTTTTTCGTCGATATCCGGTGGTAGCCAATTCGGCGGTAGGGGTTCCGCAGACTCTACGACCGATTCGCTCACGTCGACGGTCGAGTGTTGATTGGGCGAGCCGCTGACTGAACGAGGTGCG
>Ga0185299_10000595_pt1 | contig 92137 bp, 114 predicted proteins | sample PaiPotPPA55metaG_FD_128002 | JGI IMG/M metagenome (GOLD analysis project Ga0185299, IMG submission 128002) | Iron sulfur acid spring bacterial and archeal communities from Banff, Canada, to study Microbial Dark Matter (Phase II) - Paint Pots PPA... ...
CCATTGAAGCGATTGGGGGGTTCGAATCCTGCTGGGATCGCCAATGATTTCAACGAGATGTGCGTTCGGCTCTCTTCAAAAACGTGTCTCATCTCGTATTGAAGAAAACCCTTTAATATCGGGCTTTCCCGTTTAGTACCACTGAGTCCGTGAGACACGGATGATACACGGCGCTTCGTTGTTTGTTCTCAGATCAGAGCCCCGTACCGAAGGCTAAATTCGCGATCCGCTGGCCGTTCCAAACTGCTTCGGCGCGCGATGTGCAGCGGGTTAACGGACGACATCCCGCCGCGATCGGTGGGGCGCGGAGGCGCGACGCCAATTTCGGATTATCACCTGCGGATGGTTCTGGCGCTGCTCGCTGGCCGGCAGGGCATTGCGCGAAGCTCTATCGCAACGATGTGGTCAGCTAGGTGGCAGCACGCGGTTCGGACGCCGCATGGCATATGTCGAAAACCATTGGCGTCGATCCACGGCGATTCAGACGGCCGATCGCCATATGGAATGTCCGGGCCGGGTATTGGGTCGCTCTCGCGTTGTGCGGCCCAACTTCTAGATGGAAGACGGACCCAAAGTCAGCGATTGTAACGATCGCAACGCCTTAAGTCGAAAGTGCGGGAATATCTGTCCTTTGAAGCACAACGGTTATTTTGAGCGCTTCCCTCACCGACGATGAAGGACCTCAAGGCCATAAGCACTCGACTGCTAACTAATCGAATGGTCGCTGGTTCGAATCCAGCCCAGGGAGCCACTATCAAATTCCAGCATTGAAACTTCACAATAATCCGGCTCTCGTTGACCCACTTTCGGCGACAAGCGGAAAAAGTGGGCCACATCCGTTCCCGGATTGGCCTCTCCGCGTTTATCGTGCGCCATGTCACCGCGCATTATCCACATTCCGCTGTCGGGCGGCGACCGCAAGGCGCAGGCAAAGCGCATCCGCCATGCCCACGGCCTGTGCACGCCAGCCACTTTCGCGATAGCCCCTACGCGACTCTAGGAAGGCCGCTGGTGAGTCCGGATTCCCGGGCATGTGGGCTTCGTCAGTAAATCGATTTTGCGAGCTGGCTGGAGTCCCTAGGGGCGTTTGGGGTGGTAGGTTTTGGGTTCTTCGCCTGGATGCGGCTGTATCAAATGATAGGTCTGCCGTTCCTCTTTGTGCCGATCAACACCGTGGCCTATTCGGAGCTGAGACCCGAATCCACCGGTCAGGCATCCTCCCTAATCAATGTCGCGCGCAATCTCGGCGGAAGCATCGGCATATCGTTGGCCAACACGGAACTGATGCAGCGCGCGCAATTTCATCAATCACGTCTCGTCGAGACCACAATACCGTCATCGTCCAACTATCAACACACTTTCGATCGTGTAACGGAGTTCTTTGTATCCCAGGGATCGTCGCTAATAGCCGCACGGCAGCAAGCCGTTGGATGGATCGGTCAAACCATTCTGAATCAATCTGTCCTCATTTCTTACATTGATGTCTTTTGGGGCTGCTCGATATTCGCGTTGCTCATGGTGCCGCTCGCTCTGACCGTAAGAAGCGTCAAGCAAACAACGGAACCGGTCCGTCACGGCTGATCCGGCCAAGGTTGATTCCAAATTATGTTCGTCATGGGCTAAAAGTCGCGGAGCCTATCGGCTTTGGAGATTGATGAAACTAAAACCTTTCATCGATTGAGGAGGGCCGCAGTGATTGACCACACCGGCATTGGAGTCGCAGACGTTGGCCGTTCCGCTACCTTCTGGCCCTTCGGCCACCTGCCGGTAATCTGACCTTCGTTTTGTTTGCGCTTGGGATTGTCGGCACGGAACTGCTTGCGGTCCCAGTGCTCGCCGGCTCGGCTGCGTATTGCGTTTCCGAGGCGCTCGGCTGGCCCGCTACTCTGGAGGCGAAATGCCGTTGGGTTCTACAGCATCATTGCCGCCGCCACGGCGGTGGGACTCGCGCTCGGCTACACACCAATCGATCCCATCCAAATGCTGATTTGGAGCGCCGTGCTCAATGGCATTGTCGCAGTTCCGATCATGGCGGTCATGATGGTAGTCGTTACGCGCCTTTCAGTAATGGGACGTTTCAGCCCTCGGGGGCTGGCACGGCGCTGATGGCTGTTACCGTTGTGGCACTGCTCTGGTCCTCGATTGGCTGACCCGCACGATCATCGCGAACAAGCAAATCTGTTGTGCCGCCGGGTCATTTGTCGAGTCGCCAGATCGCCCCAATGTCTGCTCGGCTTGCGCCACATCCTCGAAGGGCGCGCTTTACTCAAACGCGCGGGTCATGGGGCAGCCGGCGGCAGAACGAACTTCCGCACCGCTTTTGCGAAACCTTCGTTCTCGTTGCTGTCGGTCACCGCGCTCGCCTGCGCCTTCACTTCGTTGCTGGAGTTGCCCATAGCGATGGAAAAACCGCCCTTGCGGAACATAAGAACGTCATTTGGCATATCTCCGATCGTGGCGATTTGCGCCGGCGGAATGTTCAGAAGCTTTGACAGGGTCGTCACGACTGTGCCCTTGTTGGCTTGCGGGTGGGTCACGTCAAGATAATACGGCTGCGAGCGCACCGCGCTCGCCTTCTCACCCAGGGTGTTCTGCACCACCTTTTCGCAGGCGGCGACCAGGTCGAGGTCGTCGGAGATGCCGACGATCTTTACCGCGTGCGCCAGGTGTGCATCCGTAAAGGACGCCACGATCTTGGCGTCAAACCTTACCGTCCACGATTCGCGCGCCACATGCGGCGCCTCCTTGTCACGAATCAGCCACTCGTCTTCGGTGTAGACCCAGGCGTCCAGCCCCTGGTCGAGGATCAGCTTCAGGGTCTGCTGGGCTATCGCGGGATCAAGCGTGTGGCTCTCGATGACAGTGAGGTCGGGATTGACAAACACACCGCCGTTGAAGCCGGCGATGGCGCCCTGCAAAGCGAGGGGCTCGATCAGCATGCTCATGCCGCGTGGTGGCCGGCCGCTGGTGATAGCAAGCGCAATTCCGGCATCGTGCAGCTCCCGGGCCGCTGCCTTTGCCGCCTCGGTCAGCACCTTGTCCTGGGTGACCAGCGTGCCGTCTACGTCCGCGAGCAGAAGGCGGACCTCCGGATGTCCACTCATGTCTTCTGCTCCGATAGTTGAGTCACCGGCCTCTCCAGTCAGGCGCGAGACGGCTCGGATTAACTTGCAACATCTGCTGCTTTAGTCGATCTGAACAGCTTCGTTCCAATGCCTTGGTAGTCTGATTCCGAGTGATGGCCGCAGGCCCTTACTTGGACGCCCGTTGCTCAAGCGCAAGGCGCGTCCGCTCCCGCCTCCGGCAGTGGTTTGAAACCCTCATCGCAAATTGGTTCCGGATGAGGACATCCGCTAAGCAGACGCCAAAAACACCACGTGTTCGTCAGGGCGCCCGGGCTGGTTGTCGCCGGTCTAAAACCCGCCAAGCAATCAAAAACGCAGTGGAACATTTGTTCCACGTTCCCTGAGACTTCTCACTTTGGTTTTCGCCCGATGATAACTGCGACAAAAAAACGGCCCCATTTTGGAGGCCGTTCAAATCCGATTACTGTTTGTCGATAACAACAGGTCGGCGATCATGGTCAACGTCTCTGTCGTGACCGCCCTTTTTAATGATGACAGTTTTGTCGCTGTCCCGATGATCACGGTCGCGGATGACGTCACGATCGCGGTCCCTGTCACGATCTCCGTGACCCTCACCAATCGTTACGCCAGCACGGCCAACACCAACCCCGACCTCTTCAGCTCCAGCAGGCATTGCGCCGAAAATTCCAACTACGGCGGCGATCACTACGGCATACTTAATCATTGCGTGTTCCTATCGTTGTTAAACCCTGGGAGGGAATGCCTAGACGCCCGGATCGTTCCGGGTTTCGCTCGGAACCGGGTGGAAACAAATGGGCGTAGCGCAGGATGTTGCACCTGTGCTCTATGTTCGGCTTTACTATAAAGCGGATGGTCTAGCGGTGGAGTATGAGCAACAGATGGCATGGCGCCACCTCGTCCCGTCACCGGCATCACCCGCTGACTTTGCCATTCAAAAAAAGTGAGTGGTCAATATTGCTCACATGAAAGCCGGTGGCTTTCACGTTGGGTGCAATAACTCGCTTCCCCACGGCGAAGGTGCGCGCAAGCCAGCGGCCGATCCGAAGCGGCACATTGCATTCTAAGTCAAGATAGAGCCGATGTTTCGAAAGGTGTCGATTTCTTCCAAGCCAGTCGCGTTTAGATAGCGACCGAAAACCGCTCGCTGGAATTGCACTTCACGCATTCGAAAGTGCGCACATCATAACCAGGTGCAGCCGGTTCGATTTGGGACAACCTCATGGGCTTGCCGCACTTGGAGCACGCAAGAATTCCGATTTCAGCACGGCTGTAGAGTGGATCGGGATGGGTGGATGGCATGATGCTTGCCTCAGATCAGGCGGGAGCGCAATACTCTCAGTCACCGGTAACTGCCGACAAGGGGCGGTGATGGAATCAGCATGCTCTCCTAGTTCCGGAGCCGCTGGTCACTATTGCTCGCTTTTCAAAATACTACGCAGAACAACGGTCCCGGCGCGGGGGTGATACGCTGAGACCGTCCGATAGAACGCCGCGACGGCCCGCGACATCCGCAACGCGCTCGATCATATTTGGTCGTCGGTGAAGAATCGCCATTTTCACGCGGGCACGAATTTTGACTGCGGGAAGAACGCCATCAGGATGAGGCCCAACAAAATCCTGAGCCACCTGATCAGGCGGCGGAAGTTGTAGCCGACAGCGGCCAGGATGGCGTTGTTGAAGTCGCCGTGGCGGTGGGCGAGATAGTTGCGGTCCATTCGGTGATCGTCCTTGAGATGGCCGATGACGGGCTCGACGGCGGCGCGGCGTCGCATCTCTCGTTTGATCGCCGGCGTCACGCGGCGCTTTTGCTTTGAGGTATAGATTTTGAACTCGTACTCGGGCGGGGCATTGTGGCCGCGGTATCCGGCGTCGGTATGGAGCCGTTCGAGGGTATTGCCGACGAGTTGTTCGATCGCCGGGATCACCTCAGCCAGCGTATGCCCGTCATAGGGATTGCCCGGCAGCGCTTGCACGTGGGCGACGAACTGGCCGCCCCTGCTGTGCTTGAGGGTGGTGGCAACGCTGACCTTGACGCCGAACTCGTAAGGCTTGTGCGCCTTGCCCTTGCCGATGCACTCCACTTCGGGCGCATGCAGGCTGTAGACCTTTGGCCCGCGCTGTCCGCGCTCCTGAGCGCGGACGCGCCATGCCAGGCTCAGGAGATGAGCGAACGCCGCCTCGAGCCCGGGATCGCCGTCTATCTTGCGTGCGATGTCGCGAATGACGCGGCCGAGATAGGTCTTGAGCGTGCGCAAAGCCCGGTTGGCGCGCTTGAACTGTTTGGCATGGGCGTAACGCTGATGCTGAATCAGGGCGAACTTGCCGACCCGCGCATAAGACTGCCGTAGCTCCACGCCCTGCTTTTTGGCCAGCTTCACCAGCTTCTCACGGGCCCGGTTCAACAGCTTGGCGTCGGTCGGAAAGGTAACGTTCTTCGGCTGCACCGTGGTGTCGACAATGACGCGGGCGAGATCGCCGGGCTTCATCGCGCCAGTCCTGGTTGCGACCGCCAGGCTCTCCTGCAACAGCGCCTGCAGCCGCTCTTCGCCCATGCGATTGCGCCAGCGGGTCATCGAGGAGCGATCGAGCGGCAGCCGGTGCTGGAAAAATTCCTCGCCGCAGAAGTATTGGTAATAAGGATTCGCAATCCACAACTCGCACACGGCCTCGTCGCTGAGGTTGTAGGTGTGCTTGAGGATCGCAAGCCCCGCCATCAGCCGTGTCGGCAACGGAGGCTGGCCTGCGCCATCATTGTAAACGGCGCCGAATTTCTCTTCCAGGAACCCCCAATCGATCGTCCGCGCCAGCTTCACCAGCGCGTGCTCCGTGTCGATGATCTGGTCGAGCCGCGAACGAAACAGATCCTGCTCGCCGCTCTCCCGCCGCTCCCGTGGCCGCATCAAACCCTCCGCTCATCAACTCGAGTAGCAGAGAATCACGGCTTCAGATTCGAGGGAATCCCCCAACTTGAATTTGCAAGAAAATCGATGCCGAAGCGCCAATTTCCGGCAAATCCAATTGCAGGAATTCAGGCGATTTCCATTGCCGATCAAACGCTTCGGGATATTTCACGGAGGACTATTTGGGCCCTTAGGCGCTGGTCAGTTCTGAGCACTCTTCGGGGATCTCGCCGGCCGACCCTCAAGAACAAATACCGGTGCTCGACCAAGCCGACGCTCACTAACCACTAATTTTTGCCGTCGCCTCTTGAGCGAGAGATCGGAGCCTGTGCTTTGGCATTTTCCGCGTCCGCCTTGTTGGCTTCGTGATGACCGATCACACAACCAGCAACAGCGCCGACCTTGCCGTGACCCGCGACCGAACCCGCGGCACCCCCAACGATTGCACCCTTGATGCATCCCTTGGCCTGGGCGGCAGAAGAAAACGCGAGTCCGAGAACGGCGGTGCAAATGATAAGTCTCTTCATGGCAGTCTCCAAAACATGGCTTGAGAACAATCGCCGGTGGTCATCTTCGTTCCGACAGCGAACGACGGGCGCGGAGGACACCAGCTTCGTGCTCTCCAACCGATGAACGCGGAAGAATAACGAAGCAACCTAGGTCGCCGACACTGCCGCTCCAACTTCCGATGGCGACGAGGCCTCCGGCATCGGTGCGGTCACCGGAAGCGCTTTTTGAGGTTCGATTTCCTTGCAGACCGCCGCAATTGAGTTACCCACTTTCTCGACAACGCGCTGCAAATCGTCGGCAGATATACCAAGCCGTCGTCTCAGGATTCGAATCTGGCTGGAGTCAGCCAGGTCAATCTTGTTGCGAATGGGCTGCGGCTTGGCGTGGCGCATTCTGCGCGTCTCCCTCGATGCAGGCTAATCGCTTTCGTGGATGATTTGTTCCGTGTTGCCAAATTCGGACGGGTCATACGAAGAAAGCCTGCCCGAAGGCGGCCTTCACTTCGTCATGCCACATGGCAAATCATTGCCAACGCCACTCTGTCGTTAACAAGGTTCAATCCCTCTCCACCTGGTGGATTAAGGCCGACGCAAGAGTCCCATTGTGGGGGCGGACTGAAAGATTTTTCCTCGGACCTGTGTCGGATCCACCGGGTGGCCAACGTCCTTGGGGTGAGCGCCGTGGACAACACCCGGCGCGCGCCCATCGCGGCCCGCGTCGCCGCGGTGGGCCTTGCCCCGCAAGCTCAGGAGATGACACCGTGAGGAAATTGAAGCTGGAAATGCAGGTCTCGCTCGACGGATTCGCGCTTGACGTCGATGGAAAGACCGACTGGATGCTATGGAACTGGGGTGAGGACTGGACCTGGGACGAGGCGCTCAGGCGCCGGCACATCGATCTTACGACCTCGTCCGACTGCATCCTGCTCAGCCGAATGATGGCGGAAGAAGATTTTCCCGGTCACTGGGCCAACGTCGCGCCCGCCGACCCGCGCAGCGCGTTCGCCCAGCCGATCACCAAGATGCGAAAGGTCGTCTTTTCCAAAACGCTCGACCAATCCAAATGGCCAAACACCGCTCTGGCCAAGGGTGAGCTCGCCGATGAGGTCACCCGCCTGAAAGCTGAGCAAGGCAAGGACATCATCGCCTACGGCGGGCCCACCTTCGCCGGCTCCCTGCTCAGGGCCGGCCTGATCGACGAACTGCACCTGTTCGTCAACCCGGTCCTGCTCGGCGCAGGCAGGTCGATGTTCACGGCCATCGACGGCGCGCTGAACCTGACCCCCGAGAACGCGACTACCTACGAATGCGGTGTCGTCGTCCTGCAGTATTCGATCGACCGCGATCCGACGTCTCGACGACAGGTCGCCTGATTCTGGAGCGCTGGCGCGCGCCCGCCCCCGATGGAGCCGCGTCCCTCTCGGCGATGGCGTCCGGATGCTCAGCGGCAGGCGCAGCGCGAACTTGTCGGGCGCCTCGGCTCCATCAGCCCAGACCACTTCCGGGCTGGCCCTGACCCGTCGCAGGGGCAGAACGAAGACCCGAAGCCCCTCGCCTGGCCACCGATCTCCAACGCGCCCTCATCGCTGCCAATTGCGGGAACTAAGCGTCAGAGTCGCTCCACGAGGTTCTGCCTCGGTGATCAATACTGCTCACTTTTCGAGATAGGTGACTGCCAAATTCGATTTGGGCCAATCGCGGTTAAAACAGGCTAGGCGTGTTGGCAGTCATTCGCTTTCGTATTCCCGGTCAATCCGTCGCCAGTCACAATAGTTGGAACTGAATTTCGGCTTGCCGCTTATACCCGCGCAACACCGGTCACGAGTGACTTCAGTCACTCCAAGAATTGCGCGGTTATTAATCAGGTGCCTTTAGGTCGCTACTTCGCTTTTGTCGGAAGCGTGCTTCTCGGGATGCTGTTCATTGCAGACTGGTATTTGCCGAGCGCGTCCTCTCAAACTTTCCTTCGGGAAGCACGAGTGGACAAGTCAATTATCCGCATCAAATCGGCACACAAATGGCCCGAACCCATAGTTTTCGACACCAGCCTGCCGACGATTGTCCCGCCGCCGCTGCTGCCGGTCTTGGCAAAAGCCCCGGTCATCAACCAGCCGCGAGAGGCGTTAGCCCAGTTGAATTCGCCATTGCCGAAAGCCTCAGAATATCGCGCGCAGGTTAGAGTAAAGCGCAAGGTCGCTAAACAAGCCCGACCGACGCGAATGGTGGCGGCTTATCGAGCGCCCCCAGAGGCGATGCCCGCTGGTTGGTAATGCAGAACTGCTCGGCAGCTTTGGTCTCTGGTACCGAACCCAATAAAGGATTTCACTGGACGACAATCCGACTCAGGATTTCTAATCTGCAGGTGCTTTCATCGTCTAGCCGGTGCATCCCTCATGATTGACGATCTTTGGTACAAGAACGGCGTATTCTATTGCCTGTCCGTCGGGACCTATATGGACGCCAACGGCGACGGGATCGGTGACTTCAAAGGCTTGCTTCGGCGTCTCGACTATCTGCACGGACTGGGAGTGACCGCGATCTGGCTGATGCCGTTTCAGCCATCGCCGGGCAAGGACGACGGTTACGACATCTCCGACTATTATGGTGTCGACCCGCGATACGGCACGCTCGGCGACTTCGTGGAATTCACCCACGGCTGCCAGCAGCGAGGCATTCGCGTCATTATCGATCTCGTCGTCAATCACACCTCGGATGCACATCCGTGGTTTCGCGACGCTAGAAGCTCGCCGGATTCGCAACATCGCGATTGGTACGTCTGGGCCGACAAGAAACCCGCCAGCGCCAGCAAGGGCATGGTTTTTCCCGGCGTGCAGAAATCGACATGGACGCATGACAAGGAAGCCAAGGCCTGGTTCTTTCATCGCTTCTACGATTTTCAGCCTGATCTCAACACCTCGAATCCATATGTCCAGGCCGAGATCCTCAAGATCATGGGGTTCTGGATTCAGCTCGGCGTGTCCGGCTTCCGGATGGATGCCGTCCCCTTCGTGATATCAACCAAAGGCGCGAAGGTCAGGACGCCGGTCGAACAGTACGACATGCTTCGCTCCTTGCGAGAATTTCTGCAATGGCGGCAAGGCAACGCGATCATTCTCGCTGAAGCCAACGTCCTGCCCGAGACCGATATGGAATACTTCGGCAAGGACGGCGACCGCATGCACATGATGTTCAATTTCCATGTCAACCAGAATCTGTTTTATGCAATGGCGTCCGCCGACTCGCGTCCGCTCGCCAAGGCTCTCGTGGCGACAAAGCCGCGGCCAGCCAGCGCCCAATGGGGCCTTTTCCTGCGCAATCACGATGAACTCGATCTCGGAAGATTGACCAAGGCGCAACGAGCCGTGGTCTTCAAAAACTTCGGCCCCGACAAGAATATGCAGCTTTACGATCGGGGTATCCGGCGCCGCCTCGCACCGATGCTCGGGGGTGATCGTCGACGACTCGAACTCGCCTACAGCCTGATGTGTACGTTGCCGGGCACGCCGGTGATCCGCTACGGCGACGAAATCGGGATGGGCGACAACCTTGATCTGCCGGAGCGCAACTGCGCTCGCACGCCGATGCAGTGGTCGACCGAACCACACGCCGGATTCACCGAAAGCGACAAGCCCTGCTCACCCGTCATCGACGAAGGCCCTTACGGTTACGAGCATATCAATGTTGCCAAGCAGCGCCGCGATCCCAACTCGATGCTGAACTGGACGGAGCGCATCATCCGGATGCGCAAGGAAGTGCCGGAAATCGGCTGGGGAGACTTCCGTGTGATCGCGACGCGAGATCCAGCCATTCTAGCTGTTCGCTACGATTGGCGGAATAACTCGGTGCTGTTCGTGCACAATCTCGACGAAAAACCGCGCGAGGCTTCATTCTCGGTTGGACTTTCCGGCGACGAGGGAAAACACCTGATCAACCTTCTGTCGGAAGACCACAGCGAAGCCAACGATCGGGGCAAACACACCTTGATGCTGGAGGCCTACGGTTATCGTTGGTACCGCGTTGGCGGACTGGACTATCTGCTGAAGCGAACCGACATCGACGGTGTGAACGCCAATCATCCCGAATAGCGGACGATCACCTCAGCCGTATGATTAGGCCTTCGTTGCCGCTCAGATCCAGACCGCCGCATGCGGTCTCGCCTGAACGATCTAGATTAGTGGAAAGCAGGATTTCGCCTGGAAATGCCATCGTGTCCGGTCCGATCGAAATCGGATCGGCTCCGAGATTGAGAACGATTAAAAGCGTATTGCCCTCATATTCCCGCCTGTAGACCAACAAATCACCGGTCGCCGCAACAGCCGCGTAACTGCCTGCCACGAGCTCAGGCGCCGCCTTTCGCAACTCGATCAGCGCACGATAAAGATTGAGGACGGAACGAGTGTCCGCGGAGAGATTCGCCACGTTCTCGTGGGCGTAGTCGTTCGCCAACGGTAACCATGGCTCGCCGCTGGTAAAACCACCATGAGCCTCGGCATTCCATTGCATGGGCGTACGGCAACCGTCGCGCCCGACACCGATCCCCGGCACATTTTTCTCGAACGGATCGCGCACCTGATCCGGCGCAATGGCGACCTGCTGCATACCGATTTCGTCGCCGTAGTATAGCGTTGGCGTCCCTCGCAGCGTCAGCAACAGCATCGCAGCAACGCGCGACTGGGCCTTTCCAATCCGGCTTGCGATGCGCGGACGGTCGTGATTGCCCAAGACCCAGTTGGGCCACGCAGCGGCCGGCAACGCGCGCTCATAATCGTCGATCAGCTTCGCAATTGCGCGCGCGTTCCAAGGTGCGGACAGCAGCGCGAAATTGAACGGCAGATGAGCGCCGGACAGGTCCTTGCCGTAGTAAGCGACCAGCCGATCGACCGGCAGATAGATTTCACCGATCAGCACGCGGTCGTCGAACTCATCGACCACGCGCCGCATCTGCGTGACCACGTCCAGTATCTCCGGTCGATCCGTGGAATATAGAGGCAACAGCGCCTCATGCGGTGGCTGGCCCAGACGAAGACTCGGATTGGGCGGGTTGTCGCGAAATTCCGCGTCCTTGATCAAATGCCAGAGTACATCGACGCGAAAGCCATCGACACCTCTCCGAAACCAGAAACGCATGACGTCGTAGATTGCCTGACGCGCCGCCGGATTGCGCCAGTTCAGATCAGGCTGCTGTGCGAGGAAGGCATGATAATAATATTGCTTTGTACCGGCGTCGTATTTCCAGGCGCTGCCGCCAAATTCCGACATCCAGTTGTTCGGGGCGGTCCCGTCAGAACGCGGCTCGCGCCAGAGATACCAGTCGCGCTTTTGATTATCGCGTGAGCTTCGACTTTCGACAAACCAAGGGTGCTGATCGGATGTGTGGTTCGGAACCAGATCGAGAATGACTTTCAGATTGCTCGCATGCGCCGCAGCGACCAGCGTATCGAAATCGTCTAGCGTGCCAAATATCGGATCGACGCCCAGATAATTGGAGATGTCATAGCCAAAGTCGGCCATGGGCGACGGAAAAATCGGCGAGAGCCAAATCGCATCGACGCCGAGATCGCGGAGATAGAGCATACAACTGATGATACCGGGCAGATCGCCAATCCCGTCACCATTCGAGTCTTGAAACGATCTTGGGTAAATTTGATAAAGAATTCCCCCTTGCCACCAGGAAACCACTGCATGATCCATGTCGATAGGGCACCTCGATCGTCGCTACAATCATATGCCGGCAATATGAAGATGGTTTGCAAGCAGACCTACGAAAGCCCGCCAATGTGACGGCTACGGGGCATCGTATTCAGAACGACCGCAGGGAGCGTTTCAGCGGGTTGCAGCTCAAAGCTAAGGCCATCTCAGTCAAGTTCGGCGATGATAGGCCTAGTCTTTGGTGCGTCGAACCTTCCCAGGATCTTTGGCTGTTTCGACCGAGCTCGCCAAACGCGCTGTTTCTTCAATATGCTTGGCGGGTTCATGCGATTGATCGTCGGCCTCGGGCTTGAGCGGATTCTTGTTGTCTTCGACAAATATAGACTGCGGAGTCATTTACTCCTCCATAGCTTTCGGGATGCGACTTGGTTTGCTTTTAGGCGTCTAAGCACGGCGGGTAGATCGTTCACGATCGTTGTGGAAGGGCGGCCCTTTCGGGCCGCCGTTTTTTCAATGACAGGGACGCCTACTGACAGAGGTGTCGGCGACCGTCTTCGCCACGGAACCATGTTCCCGGCTGACAGACGAAGCCATTGCGCCTGGCATACCCGTTATCGTGACCGTAGCCGTTATCATAGGCATACGAACCGCGGAACGGTGAGGTCGCAATAGCGGCGGCTGTTCCGACTGCGGCTCCCGCTATGCCGGCGGCGGCATCAACCGGTCCACGGTCGCGGTAACCGTCGTAACCTCGGTGATATTGCTGTGCCATTGCTGGTGCTACCATAACGGTTGAAAGCACTGCAGCTGCGGCAAGAAGTTTTAGTTTGGTCATTAGATTTCTCCTCTGTAGTTGTGAGAAGCCAACAACATGCACGGAGAGACGTTCCGTTATCAAATGGCGATGGTTTGGTGCGCGACTAATGCCGAGTCGCATCGCGCGCTTGAACTTAGGTGGAGACTGAGCGAAATTGCTCATACCCCCGCAATGCAAATTGGCGGCTTGCACGCTTATCGGGAACTATACATTGAAGAGGCTGTTGAATGCTTAGGCACGCGGCAAATAATGCCGTCGCCATCAGCGGAGAAATCCCATGGAATTGATCCTGATCATCGTTCTGGTAGTGCTCGTGTTCGGCGGCGGCGGATATTGGGGTCGTAGTCGAGGTCATTGGTGATCAACTGACTCTTCCGCGTTCTTTGAATCCTCATCGAAATTGCCGTTCTAGCCCCGGTGACAGACCGCAAGCCTAAGCCACGACATGGGTCGGTGGCGAAGGCTTTGCCGTTGATGCAAGCCTGATTCAGGCCGCCGCCAATAAGCAACGCTCGATCGCAGGTCAGGATTGGCGCAGGGATCACGATCCGCGGTCCGCCGCGCGGTGACGGAGTATCTGGCGACCCTTGATGATACGGCATGGGAAGCCGCAACCGACGTTGTGCCGAAGTTCGTCTCGCCATCGACGCCCGGCTGAGATCAGGCGAAAGGAGCAGCGGTGGCCGGTCACACTGGATGAGCTCAGCCTTGAACAGCGGCACTCGGAATGATGTGTTACACAAATTGCAAAAATGTTCAACGCGGTGGGTCGCCATGTCCAAGCTCGGAGAAAAATCGCCTCAGCGCGTCCGGAAGCGCAGTGACAGCGCGTGGGGTAGCGCCACTCGGAAGGGCTAAGCGCATTAAGCAACGTCCGCCCACCGGTGGCACAGCTTCAGACCGGTTCCGGTTCGAAACCGTGATGGAGGCGGCCGAGCGTTCAGGGCTTCTCAACCAGAAGAGCAGCCGTATCGCCAGCCGCGTTAGCCCGTCGCTCGTCCAAGAAGCGAAGAGACGGACAGGGATCGAAGCGGACACCGATCTGATCGCCTTTGCTCTGGCGAATGTGGCTCTGGAAGACAAGTTCGCTGGCGCATTCAAGGATGCTCGAGGCAAAATCGACCCCGACCTGAAACCCGGCTTCTGGGGCGTCCGGCTTCGATTTTGATGCGGCTCTGCGATGGGCGCGGTTTGATCCGCGAAAGACGTTGACGCGCCGGCAAGACAGTGGTCTCCCGTTCGTCCGCGGCGACCGGATCGGAGGCCAGTCACTCCTGCTCGATACCTGCGTGTACATCGACCAGATGCAGGGCCGGACACCCGACTTTCTTGAAGTATTGATCGCCAACCGACAGACCAACCACTCCAGCGTCGCTATCCAGGAGCTGATGCACACGATCGGCGTTTTCGATCCCGAGGACGGCCGCTCGCGGGCCGTCATCGACGCGATACGCACCCTTATTCTGTCGATGCCGGCGCACCGGACGTTGGTTCCTGATGCCGATGTGCTTGGGCGCGCGGCGCTGCTATCGGGTATGATCTGTCGTTTACAAAGCTATGCCGGCGACCACAAGCTCCGCGCTTTGCTGGAGTGTGTGCTGTTTTTGCAGGCCCAGAAATTGGGCTTCTCGGTGCTGACCGCCAACGTCGCCGACTTCGATATCCTGCTACAACTGTTGCCGGCGGGCAGAGTGCTCTTCTATCGACGGCAATAACGTCCAAAAGAGCGTCGGCCGGGAAGTGGCATCACGTGTTGCCGCCAGTTATCGACACGACCGATCCAACACCATAGTCCGAATATCCATCTTTTAAGATTCAACACGATATTCCGGATAGCCACAATTTCTAACCCGCCTTTTCTAAATCGTTAACTATTGCGCGATGCCTTAGTAGCGTCCGGTTGTATCGCCCTTTAGTTAGCACCAAACGTTAGTTCTCTCTATGCAAGAGCTTTTCCATGTTCAAAGACGGCAAATATGCTGCATCGCGAGACCGGCTCCGCTTCGGCGATCGCACAAACAGAGCCGCCCTAGAGTTGATGGCCCGACTTCCCGTTTGCGGGTCATCGAACTGAAAGGTCTTGCATTACACGATGCTTGCAAACCGTTGCCCCGTAGGTCTTACCATTTCGGAGCTCGAAAACGCGAATCACCGCCACGTTCGGGGGCTTTCGTGCTTGCCTTTATACTCGCCGCCTTGGCCTTAGGATTGTACTTGGCACGATTTGGGGTGCTTGCCGTCTTGGTGGCGACCGCGTTGTCTTCCGCGGCCTCCTTCACCTACGATTTGACGGACGGCTCAACGCTTGCACAAGCTCTCTTGTTGAGCCTGTTTATCGCGTTTGTGGTGCAGGTCGGCTATCTTGTCGATCAGGTACTGCTGTCATTAAGAAGATAAAAAACGTTACGCTTGGAGCCCGAGGCTAGTAAGCGTTCTGATAGCTTTTTCTGGAAAAGATCGTCTTGATGAGAATCCTAACGTCGAAAGCAAACGACCAATGATCAATATAATATAGGTCGTGCTCCACCCGAGCCCGCATTTTTTCTAATGTATCAGTCTCACCCCTAAGTCCATTTACCTGTGCCCAACCCGTGATCCCCGGCTTGACGTTGTGCCGTCGCGCCATCCGCGCGATTTGACCATCATACATTTGGTTGTGCGAAACCGCGTGAGGGCGCGGCCCGACCAGGGACATGTCTCCTCGGATGACGTTCAGAAGTTGTGGAAGTTCATCGATATTCGTTCGCCGCAATATCTTTCCTACGCGCGTCACGCGGGGATCATCTCTGGTCGCTTGGCAAAACTGACCGTTGTCCCCGTGTGTTACCATCGTACGGAACTTCAGGACCTTTATAGGTTTGTTGTTGTATCCGTGACGGATTTGCCGAAACAGGATGGGTCCCGGCGAGTCCAGCTTGATCCAAACAGCCACGATCAACATCAGCGGCATGAGCGGCAGAGTTGCTGCGGTGCCAATAATCAGGTCCAAACCGCGCTTCAAGAGACGATCGGCTAACCAACTGGGTCCCGACGCGATCTCGATCACACGAGTACGGCCATAATATCCAATCCGGCTGCTGTGCATGAAATCCAGCATCCCGATCGGCAAGAGTTGAAGCCTAAGGGGTATCTCGGAAAGGCTGTCGACCGCGCGAACCACCGCCTTCATCGTGTCCGCATCAAATAGCAATAGCGCCGAATCACATTGCAAGATCCGACCGTCACGCAGGATCGTCTTGAGCTGGATATCAGCGCCGTCAGGCTCAAGCTGATAAATCTGACGTATCTCTTCCTGCCTGGACGACAATCGCTCGAGAAACCGTTGCGGCATTTCGACCCCGGGAAACACCAAAACGATAACGCCTGGCGGGGTCCAGTAGCCTCGTTTCCGGGCTGTCTCGACGGCCCGCCAAAGCATGGTCCTCGCGGCTATCTGAACCGGTAATGCGAATGTCAGCTGGGCGACAAATGTTCCTCGTGAATAGAACGCTTCCGTTCCGGTGAGAAATAAAAACGCGAGCAGCAAGATGAAGGCCAGAGTTAATGCAAGCACGCCTCTTTCGAAGCCGCGTTGCTTCCATTCGGCACCAAGAAAATCGTATTGCTTGTCTGCCAGACAAATGACGCCATAGATCAGTGCCAATCCCGTGCACATCCATCCATATGAAATAGTGTCCGGAAGAGCTTTCCACACGATCAAATGGTAGGCGACGAAGCCTACATAGGTCGATGCGGCAATGGCCCCCATCTCGATCAGGGCCACCGACACAGCAAGCGCGTGACGAACGTCGCGGTTCTCCCTTTCAGGAGCGCTCGCCGCCAATTCCCACAGCGTGGAAACCGACATTCCCCGTCCTCCGACCGAACAAACTCAAATCATCCTGACCTGTTCGTTCCACAGACATTCCAGCTCGCGTCGCCTTTGCTTCTGACCATCACACCGCAAATACGTTTCGAAGAAAAGTCGGATGGCCTACCAGATAGCGTGAGGCAAGCCGGCGCGGCTGAAAAGAGAGCCGATAAAACCATTCCAGACGAGCTGCGCGGATCCAGAAGGGTGCGCGCGACACTTCGCCGGCCATGGAATCAAATGGGGCACCCAGGCAACGCCTAGGGTGCATCCTGTCGCATCGAAGTGTCTCGGTAGCCAAAGCAGCCCCGCGATGACGCCCTGTTCGCCAGAACGGGCAACCATTTCCCGAACGTTGCTCGCATGCACATGAACGATATCCGCGGTTCGGATATGGCGCAGCACTCGCGGCTCTATCGGATAGCGTAGGGACAACCAATACGGGATCCTTATGATTCCAACCCCTTTGATCACCTCGTATGCAGGTAGGCGCGTCTCGCTCGATGCTTCATTTGTTCGAAAAATGCGGTCGAGCCTTACGACTCGGACCGCAAAACCACGCTCCACTTGATGTTTTGAAAGCTCCCGCACGACGTCTTTCAGTCCGCCGACTGAGGCTACGAATTGGCGCACGACGTGCACGATCAGCATGGGCCTCTCCGGAGCTCGCACGATGCCTCCGGAACCCCGGCTTAGCCCTTTCCAGGTTCCGGCTTGAACCCAGCAACGCACACACTCCCTACAGGTTCAATCCTCGTCCAAATATTTTCGCTGGCGCTCGCCGGGGACTGACTGCGCACTTGCGCCGTGCCGATCCGCTGCCCAACCGCCAAGGAATGAATCCAGCTACCTACTTGAACTACTCACGAGAGCCTAGGAAAGCGAGCTCCGGGGCCCGGTCGCCCCTGCAACGCCCGTTTGGAATACTATTGCAATTCCAAACGAGAAGATCGCGGCGGCGCATGTGTAATTGGCTGCCCCTACAAGCTACAAGAGCCAGCCTCGCCGCCGTCGGTCCGACCTCCACCGTCGAGGCAACTTCAGCCGTCTCCGAGCCTCAACTCGATCGTTGCCAGAAGCGCCACAATGTACCACTGGGTATACACGTGTGCGAGCCGCGCTAAGAATGCCTTCTTGGCCGGCCATGTCGTCAGCGGGCTACGCTAATTGTAGGCGAGTCTGAGTCCTGACAGAACGAAAAAGAAGCTCACACCAGGATATCCGTTGCTGAGAATCTTGCCTATTGGGCGCGGCACGCCGACCAAGTTGGCGAAGCTAGATCCGCAGTGGAATAGCACGACATCGAGCGGTTGCAAGTACGATTAGACGAAGCGCGGCTCTATTTCACCGCGGTGAGCAACAGGTACAAGCCGTGCCGCTTGAACAATCTGCGGATGAGCCAGCGAGGCCATAGCTTCTTTGCAATGCTGAGAAGCGGGCCGCGATGCCGTCGGCCGACCTCACTGTGGAGCAGATCGCCGTAGTTCACTTGTATGGCGATGCGAACGTCGGAAAATTGCCGAAAGAGTTGGCGTGCTTCGTCGACGGTGTAGGCTTTGGTTCCGGGACTTTCCAGGAAGTTCGCGTAGATATATTCCAGCCCACACCAAGGTCGCCCTCGCATCAGGCAGTAGCGCGTCCAGAGCATATAACCGGTCAACGACCATTTGTGATAGATCATAATTTTGGCGGTTCCGCCGGGCCGCAGCACGCGGTAGGCCTCTCGGATTGCCTGCCGGGTATTTGGAGTGTGATGCATTACCCCCCATGAATAGACGATGTCGACGCAGTCAGAAGCCAACGGCAGACGTTCACAGTCGGCGAGGATTAGGTCCGACTTCAAATTGAACAAATCGAACCGCTCGCGCGCGTAGGCAACGGAACGCCAGCTCAGGTCGGTGCCGAGCAGGCGCTTCGGGCGCGCTCGTGCCCACTGCTGATGGTCGCACCCCATGCCGACGCCGATTTCGAGCACGACCCGATCCGCGGCGGCGGCGAAGTCGGCGAAAGCAGGTATGAAAGGCTCAAACTGGTAACGCGACTTTTCCTCGGTGATGAAGCGCGACTTTGCGTCCGATCCGACGGCCCAGAATTCGCCAGCGGAGCCTTGGTCCCAGAAGCTGCGAACGTCGCTCTTGAGCATGTCGGGCGCGCTCGTGGCGCTATTGGGGAAGAGGCGCTGCTTCAACTACGCCGCCCGGACCGCAGCCATCGATCTCAACGATTGGAAAAGGAAATCGGCTATCACAGGGCCCTCCTCCGGATCATAGTGTTGGTTGAACGTGCCGCGGAGAGCGAAGCCAAACTCCCCCAGCCGGGACAGGATCTCGTGAGCGAGCGCCTGACCTGCATACAACTCGACATAGCAGCATTCGGCGTACAAATAATCAACGAGGGGCAGCGCCTCACGACAGCCTTTTATGACCTGCAGCTCATAGCCCTGGACATCGATCTTGAGCAGGCAGGGCGCACATATGCGGTCAAGGGGCAGAAAGTCGTTGAGTCGACCGACACGAACCGTCTCCTCTCCTGTTTCTCGCGAGCCGAATATCTGTGATTGCTTGTGCGCTTTCAGGATCGACGACGAGGCATGATGATCGTTGGCAACGAACATTTTGGTTTCGCCCAGAGCCTCGCCGATGCCCACCTGAAAGAGATGCACATTTGACTGGTCAGCAAATAGCGCGCGGAACCGTTCAGCAGGACGCTGGAGGGGTTCGAACGCATAAATGGTCGCCGCGGGGTAGAGACATCGGGCGAGCAGCGAAAATTGGCCTCTGTTGGCGCCGACGTCGAGCACCGTCCTTACGTTCAACCCCTTCAGCGCTAGTTTGTGCTCGATGCTCGGAACTATCCCGTGTCGCAGTCCGCTCCAATACCTCGGGTTTGATAGCGTTTCCAACAGCTTGCTTGTTTTCTTCAGCATTAATCCTGCCACCTCTGTTGCCGTTGGAACATCACGCCGACAGGTACCGCAGGCACGCGACAGACTTTGTGCATGAAACTGGCCGACGAATTCGCGCTGGACCGGCTGCCCGGTCGCACATGCTGATCCCCTCGCCCCAGCTAATTTGCTCCCATCCGTCAGAACCGAAAACGGCCGCAACTGATGGCCATGTCGTTGGAAGGGTCGTGGAGCCAACGCCTGTTCCTCGTGGAAGGACTCGCGCAAGTGGGAACACGCCGGACGCCAACGAGTTCCGGACCGCGCGCTCAAAAACGCAAGCGCGCGAGGCTTGCCACCGCCCAGCCGCTGCTGTGCCGGTCAAGACGGTCCAGGCCTGGGCAAATCCTATGCAAATCCCGGGTATTGTGCCGTTCAACGGCCTGACTGTCCGCCCAGCGAAATCCCCCCAGGGCGGCCGTCGAATTGCAGCGCGTGCGCGCTCCGGACAGGGCTGCAGACGGATTTTCGCTCCGATCACGAAGGTTGCGAGTTTGGCCGGCGACCGGTGGCTTGAGTATCTCGGGAACTGAAGTCAGCCAGGCTGACGCGATTTTGTCCGACTCGGGCCGAGATAGCGCAAAAAAAGCGGGACGTGCAGTAGTGCGCCGATCCCGTACACCAGAACATACGCCCCAAGAAACAGCGGGAACGACAATTTGCATAGGTAGCTCACAAGAGCAACCGTGCCCAGTGCTGTCACCACGGCCACGTACAACTTAGCCATGGGTCCGAATAAGCCCGAATTGATGAGTATGACCTCGAGCGTAAGCTGGATGAGTTCCAGGAAGAGCATTGCGACCATCATCAACACGATCGCCTGGCTAATCTCCACCTTTCCGTTGAGGAGTATTGGAAAGATCCGGTCCGATCCGCCCAACAAGCAGATTGCCCCAACCAGGAAGATGACGAACTGAAAGGCCAAGACCGTCCCGACCGATGACATCAAATCTCGCGTTCTGCCCTCGTGCACTGCCCGTGTCTGCATCGGCAGGAAAGCATCTCCGGCCAATCGGTATGCCGTCGCGCCAAAGCGGCCGACCTTGTAAAACGTATCAAATACTACCAGCGCATCCCTAGGAAACGACATGCCAGGAATTATGAAATATGGGAAGACATAGATCGTAAATGCACTCACGTTGAAAGCAGCGATGGCCTTCACGCTGGCCAGCCGATCACGATATAAACGAACCACGGCCGCGGCCACCGACCCTTTGCCGGCGCCGAATTCGTCAAATAAGCGGCGACCGTAAAACGCCGCGACCAGAAAGCAGGCCGCCCAGCCGACGTTTATCGCGATCAGATATTGTCGGACCTCAAGCCCTGCCAAAAGCGTTATCAGGAATCCGGTCACCAGCAACCGGCGCATCAACTCGATGATTTCGAAAGGGACATAAAGGTCGACCGAATTCGCGGTGGTCCTTACGATGTTCCACGGCAACAGCAGCAGCCAGAACAGCAAGTACAGGATCAGATTCAGCGGCGCACCATGGTTTTCAATGACGTCAGTTACAATCAGTGCGCCGACGACGAGAAGCACTAGCAGGACTATGACGCCATATGTAAGCAACGCCGCCAACGCTTCTTCCAAAGCTGTCCCAAGATGATGGCCGTCCAAATACGCCTTCCGCATATTGACATAGATAAGATTCGAACAGCCAAGATCGGCCAAACTCGAATAACCGCCGATGGCAGAAATCAAAATATAGGCGGCAAACACATCCGGTGAGAGGATCCGCAGAAAGACGTAGGTGGTAAGAATTCCGAACACGAGTTGGGAGGCGGTATTCGACAGCTTTAATGCGAAATAGCTATAGATGTTCATCGTTCCGGCCCGGGTTGCCGACAAGCGCACAGTCTCGGAATTTGGCCGCACAGTTCATGCAAATCCGCGGCACGGATAACGCGCGCCGGTCGACCAGTACCGCAGGTTCCGGTCCGCCGTGGCGAGCAGTCCTGCCCTGAACGGGAGCCCAATCGATCTTCCGCATTGGAATGGAACTATTGTGGCCGCCGAAGGTTCATTGTCCTCGGCGCCAAAGATGCTCCTGAGCGGGCAGTGTGTTGGGTGGAGTGCAGTCCTGGGGACGATCGCTTGCACTTTGGTACCTACTGCCGTCCGGGATTCGCTGCCTCGACGCCGGGCAACCCCGATCATCAGTGAGCGTCAGATGCTTCCTTCTCGCATTCGCATAATCGGCCTGCCCCAGAACCGCTGCTGGATTCCGGACCAGCGCTCACGCCTGCGGAGGTTGCCGCGGCCGTGATCCTGGAGCTTGACCAGATCTCGGCCACGGAGGTGCCCGCCTGTGACATCGTTGTTGTCGGCGGCGGCCCGATCGGAATTGTTGTAGCCGTTCAGCTTGCGCGATCCGGGCACGACGTGGTTGTGCTCGAAGCCGGCGGAAGAACGGTCGAGCCGGCCTCGCAAAAGCTGAACGCCGCAATTAATGACGGGCGTCCTCACAATGGGCTGTCACAAGCCCGCATTCGCGTACTCGGCGGAAACAGTATCGTCTGGGGTGGTACGCTGATGCCTTACAGCCCCATCGATTTCGCGCACCGCCAGTGGGTCGAGAACAGCGGATGGCCACTGAAGTTCGAGGAACTCGCGCCCTATTATGACCGTGCGGCCGAGTTCCTCGGGGTCAAGCCCGGAATCAGTTGCGACGGGGATGTCTGGAAGCAGGCCCGCTTCGCCGCTCCGGTGCTTGATGACGCCATCGAGGTCGTGCTCACGCGATCCCTTCGCGAGAGAAACTTGGCGCGACTGTTTCGGAAGGACCTCACGACGCGCTCGAACCTGAAGCTGTTGCTTCATGCAGTCGTCACCGATCTCGTTTTTGATAAGGCGACAAATCACGTTAAGACGGTCGTGATGAAATCGATCAATGGGCGGCAAGCTCGGGTATTGACCAGGCATGTCGTGATCGCTTGTGGAACGGTCGAGGCCACCCGGCTGTTGCTGAGTTCCGCGCAGAATGACCGAGAAGCTCCCTGGGGCCGCAACAGGTGGCTCGGATGTTGTTTCCAGGACCATCTGGAAATCAGCGCAGCCCGGCTATTTCGCAAGAAAACCGAGAGCTTCGACAACATCTTTGACTCGATCCTGCTCGCCGGCCAGAAGTATCAGCCGAAACTGCGCTTGTCAGAGCGCGTGCAAGAGGCGGAACGGCTGCTCAACATCGGCGGTGTTTTGCAGTTCGACTCTTCGTTGCAGCACCACATCGATAACGTAAAGATATTCGTCTCGTCCGTGCTCCGCGGAGCGGTCCCACCGAACCTGAGAACGATCCCAAGTCATAGCCTGGCGTTGCTGAGGATCTGGGGTCCGCTGATCCGCCGTTATATTCGAGAGCATAGGATCTTGAATCATTCTGATATGGGCATTCGACTGCTGATAAATTGCGAGCAGGTGCCCATCCGCGAGAGTGCTATCAGGCTGGATAGCGAGCGGCGTGATTTCTTGGGAATGCCCGCGGTGCGCCTTGATTGGAGGATTGATGGGCGGGAAATCCATACGATAGCCCGATTCTGCGAGATCGTTCGGGATGCCGTGACGAGGACGGGCATCGCGGACATGCAACTTCATCCGAAGATCGCTGCGCGCGACATCTCAATCCTGGACGAATGCGTCGACAGCTATCACCAATGCGGCGGGCTTAGGATGGCACCGACATTCGATGGCGGGGTCGTAGACCCACATATTCGGGTCCACGGCACGGCCAACCTTCATGTAGCGGGCGCGGCCACCTTTCCCACGTCGGGATATGCAAATTGCACCTACACCGCCCTGGCGCTCGCACTTCGCTTGTGTGACCGGCTGACGAGTTACAGGAATGCATAAGGTCCAGATACCCGGTTCGGCAGCTGAAGTGTCCCGCATAGGGTTGGGCGGCGGAGGCTTGATCGGCGGCGCAAGCCTACGGGAGAGCATCGCGGTGTTCGAAGCAGCTTACGAGGCGGGCATCAGATACGTCGATGTCGCGCCGCTTTACGGGCTCGCCGAAGACGTCGTTGGCAATCTTGTTCAGTCGCATCGCGGCGACTTCATCTTGGCCACCAAGGTTGGAATTGCCCGGGCGAACCTCCCCGGTCTGTTTTCATTGGTGCGCAAGATCTTGCGCCCCATCGCGCTGCGGCTCCCGGCGGTCAAGCAGTTCGCCTTGCGCCAGGCGCAGGCTCTTGTAACGACCGGACTGTTCCATCCCGACCAAGTCCGGTCCTCCCTCGAGGACAGCCTGCGAAGGCTGAAGACCGAATGGGTCGACATCCTGCTGCTACACGAGCCCACGACCGGGGACATGACGCCTGAGCTGCTCAGAGAGTTAGATCGATTGGTATCCTCGGAACGGGTCCGTCTCTTGGGTACCGGCACGCAGGAAGCTGCCGAAAACTCGATCCGCTATGGGGATGTGTGGCAGCATCGGTACGCGCCGGGTGATGCCCTGCCTCCCAACAAGTCGGGATTGCGTGTGGTTCATGGCGTGCTGCGCTATGGCCTCCCGCTGTTGCGAACCGCGATTGCCGACCGACCCGAAATGGCGAGTGCTCTGTCCAGCCGTTATGGATTCGACTTCTTTGATCCCGACGCCCACCCGGCCATCCTGGCAACGCTGGCCCTGGCGGCGGATCCGCATTCGGTGCTTCTCGTCTCATCCCGTCACTCGTTGCGGATAAGGCGCTGCGTCGCTCAGATCAATTGGTCGATCGCGTCAGGCGACACGCCAGGGTATGTCGACCAGGTCGGTTCATTCCTGACCGGCGACAGTGCCGCAGCGGTTACCGCAAGCTAGACTAGAAGCGAGTGTCTACGGCCGGTTGCTTCGACCGACTGGTGATGAGGAGGCAAAGCTGCGGATGTGGTACGTTGCGCTCCGTCGAAGCGGATGCGGGGCCCGCATCTGGCAATACCCCGGCACGCCTAATCGCGTAGGCGCTTGGCACGCCGACTGTCGTGCCGCAGCCGGATTGCCTTCTGGCAAGATCATGCCGCCGCCGCGCGACAACGGAACGCCATCGCCAACATCTCAGATTCAAGCGCGGAAAACAGCTTTTCCCATGTCCAGGAGCGCTCGATATGCTCGCGTGCGCTCCTTCCTAAAGCCGCCCGCACCTCCGAATTGCGCAGAAGCGCGACGACAGCATCCGCAAATGCCTCGGGACCGGCGGCTTCGAGGAGGTGCGTTCCGGGAATTCCATTAATCCCCTCATTGGCCACCGGCGTTGTCACGACGGCCTTGCCGCAGGCCATGTACTCGATCAGCTTGTTCTGCATGCCGGCCCCGATTTGTACAGGATTAATGCAGACCGTCGCGCGTGCAATGTATTCCGCAGGATCGGGAACCTCGCCGGTCACCGTGATTGCGCGGTCCAGCGCAGCAAGACGGACGACCTCCCGCGCCGGCCGCCGACCGACGATGAGCAGACGCACGCCCGGGATCTCCGCTCTTATGCGCGGCCAGCAGTTCTTGGCGAACCAGGTGATCGCGTGAATATTGGTGTTGGTCGCCAGCACGCCGGAGAAAACCAGCGTGGCTGGATCGGGGTCGATGTCTGGACGAGGCCGGAATCGGCTCGTATCCACACCGTGCGGAGAAAGAATGTAATTGCTTATCTCCGGCGCCGACCTTTCGCGACAGGCCAAGCGAATTTCCTCCGCGTCTCTCTCGCTAATGAGGACTGTCCTGAAGAAGTCGTGCCATATGTTGGCCTCGTATCGACGTACTAGGCCCTGCTCCACGGCATATATGATCCTATCTCGTAGCCTGCCGGAGTTTTGCGCTATGCGCCGCGTATTCAGCGACTGCGACAGCTGCATGCCGAGAATCGTGGGAGGGCGGCCTACGTCGGGTTCCGCCTCGGCGGTGCAGACCGCGCGGAGCGCCTCGGCGCTTCGGATGTAATAGGCATAGGCGACATCGTATTGCCTGAGCGAGATGGCTTGCCGGACGGCATGGATATGAGCACGATTCGTGAACCAGCCAACCTGCATCGGTTTGCCGGCTGCGACAGCCCGGATCAGCTCGAGAATGCTGCGTGCCTTGGATTGTCGAAACACAAGGAGTTGACGGCAGCGCTGATCCAGCCACGCCCTCTGCTCAGGCGTCGGCTTCTCTCCCGTGTCAAGCGTGAACAGGTCCAAGGCATGACCGCGCGCGGCCAGGAACGAAATGAGGTGCGCGACGGTCACTTGATCTGCGCGGGTCATTGGTAACGGCAACCGGCTGCACACAAGGGCAATCCTTAGCCGATCGACTGCTGGCAAGACATTCATGGATGAAGGCAACGTTGTGTTGGGTGCCATGGCTCTCTCCACCTACATCCTCCTCGCCACCAGCAACCCAGTCGGCAATGATCCAATGAGTAGCCTACAAGCGATAGAGATTGAGAAACTGCTTGCCGGACGGCAGTTTGACGCCAGGCATCGCCTTTCCGAGTATGATGAGGTCCGCCCTTGCCGCCGCGCGCTCGAAATCGGTGACCAGAAGTTTCGGCAGTCGCGCCAAATGCGCGCGTGCAAACGCGAGGTTGGCGCCGATGAGCTGCTCCGGCTTCAGGTCCGGTTCGAACAGAGACAGATCGTATCCTTGCTCGAGCAGGGTCGCGGCCAGTTCAACCAGCGGACTTTCGCGCAGGTCGTCCGTGTCTGCCTTGAACGTAAGCCCCATCTGCAGGATGCGTGCCCCTTTCGGCGCGTGCGCTAGAACCAAGCGCTCGATAAAGGACTTGTGGGCGGTATTGCTGGCCATCACGCTTTGCAGGAGCGGCACGTCCAGTCCGTGTTTTCGCCCAAATGCGCAAAGAGCACGAACATCCTTGGGAAGGCAGGATCCGCCGAACGCATTGCCCGGCTGCAGGTAGTAAGGAGAGACGTTGAGTTTGGTGTCCGACAAGAAGATGCGTATTGCGTCTCGCGGGTTGACGCCGGAGGCGAGCGCCAATCTCGCGATTTCATTAGCAAACGAGACTTTGAGTGCGTGGAAATAGTTGTCCACGTACTTGACCATCTCCGCCACGGCAAACGGCACTTTGAATACGGGCGCGTCGATCCCATCGTAGTTGCCGTACAGCTCCTGTGCTGCGCCAGGAAATCGCTCGCCCACGACGATTTTCGGAGGATTGAAATAGTCTGCGATGGCGGTCGATTCGCGCATGAATTCCGGATTGTACACCGGCTCATAACGCCGACCGGCCGGCTCTCCTGCCGCCGCGCTCAACTTAGGCATGACCACCGTTTCCATGGTGCCAGGCAGCATTGTCGATCGGAATACGCACAGCAGCGGCCGGCATTTGGACGATCGTTGCCGAACCGCCGTACCGATTTCCTCCGAAACCGAAGACACGTACGACAGTTCGAGCGAGCCATCCTCACAGCTCGGAGTTCCGACGCACGCGACCACGACGTCCGCGTCTGAGAGCGCACTGCCCAGCGTCGTCGCAGCGGTCAGGCGATTTTCGGCTCGAGCCCTCGCAAACGTTTCGTCTACCCCGGGTTCCTTCACGGGAGAACGACCCGCGTTAGCGATCTCCACCTTTTGCGGGTTTACGTCAATGCCGACCACCGTGTTGCCCTTGCGCAACATGCAGGCTGCCACTGTCACGCCGACGTATCCGAGTCCGCAGACCACGATTTTCATGGCAAAAGTCCCGGCAGTGTGCAAGCAACGTTCTTGCTATGCCGCAAGCTTCAACCATCGTTGCCGGGACTGGTTCCCCCCAGGTCCACAAAGTTGCCGCCATCGAACCACCGCGGGCCGGTAAGGGAGGTATGAATATGCTGTGCGCAGATTGCGACTCACCGAATTTCGCCCACCATTTGGCGCTGTCAATATGAGGTCCTTTTCCCAAAAGCACGTCGAGGCTTACCTGCACCCCGCCTGCTGCAAATGCGCTGGAGGGCGAGGCCGACCACGTTCCCGGCACCAGGAATCGAACGCCTGCACGTGCGGATTCAACACCGCGCCAAACGTCTACGATGAGCAAAGCGCGCCCGGGCCACAGTCCGACCCAGCGCGCCACATCAGCCCCCACCGGACGAAAGCCGTTTTGATATCCCGCCGCCCACAGCGGCGCCACACCCTCGAGGGTCGGATCCTCTAGAGGAAGTGCCGACCCTCGACGTCCGACACGGAACGACCCCCAAAACTCGATGGGCTCGGCGTCGATGACGTGCGGTCCGTTGTGACGGGAACCGGATCGGCAATCATCCCGCGCAGGCCCCTGAGAGTATGTTGGTACACCGGGGTCCACGAGGAACCGCTTGCGGGCGACCGAGAGTTCAACACTGAGGAAATCCGCATGAGCGTGCCCCGGATTGGAATCAGGACCGCAGGGGCCGCAATCGAAAATGACGGCATCGTCTTGGCCGGACAGTCGAACGTATCCTGTTTCCGGCAGCGCGACCCGGCCATCCGCCGGCGGTGGTGCAAGTTCGGCCGCCGATGGAGCCTCGCCGAGCCACGAGTCGTTGAACAGGCCGATGTCGCCGTCCGGATGGCACATGACGCCAAGGGCCGACTGCATCGCTGAAATGGCTGCTTCCAGCCAAGGGGCATCGGCCAGCGAGTTGGCGGCCTTCAACGTTCGCAAGTCGAGCAGACAAAGTGCGTGATACATCGGCGATCTTTCGGCGTGGCCGCCATCGCTCAGCACGACCTGATCCAGGGTCTGTCGTATCGCGCGGTCCAAAAATCCCAAGCGAGGCGTGTTCTGCCCGAGGGCCGCGCGATACATCGAGAGCGCCACGTAGTTCTTCAATAGATGATTGAACTGGAGGTCGCGTTCCAGATTGCACAGGACGAATGCAGCGCAGAACTTTGCGTGTTCGAGCAAAGCCGCGAGGTCATCGGAGTGGCACCCGCCCGCGGCACGCAAGAGTGCGTATCCCGCAAGCAGGTTTATCAGGCGATGACTTGCAGAATACGGATGCCAAACGTCTCGAAAGACGCCCGGCACGTCCCACTGGTTCTGGGCTACGAGGCTGTCGATTGTCCGACGTATCTTGGCTACGTCGCCGGCAGCGCCTCGGGCGAGGAGTGGTACGGTCCAACCCAGATACGACAACGTCATCCGCCAAAGGCGATTGTTGCCCTCTCCCATTTCGACGCGCCACACGATGCGATCGATCCCGCCGAAATCCATCGTCCGGCCGAGAAACCGGAATCTCCCTTCTGCGATCTCCGCGACGTGCGCGCCGTGAACGCTATTCTGCAGGTGAAGAACATGTTTTGCTGCGTGACGCAGCGGATCGCGGAATTCTGGATCCGGAAGCTCCCGAGCTGTTCTTTCGACCCATCGATGGAACAGCATGGGAAACTTCCCGGCTATCGCCCACCGCCCGCGTGACCAAGCGCGACAATATAATTGCTCTGCACTCAGGTGGCGCACCGTTCGGAGCGTGCGGCCGGATTTCATAGAAACACGACCGATCCGGTTCGAAGCGATTCGACAACGGCAATCGTCGCCAGGCTCGTTTCAACTATCTCCGCTTCCGGAACAGGAGCGCCGGTGTTTTCCACGACCGCCGTGACGAAAGCGTCGAGTTCACCCTGATGACCCTTGTCCTGCTTCAATCTGCTCGAATGGCGTCGGACGCTGCCGTTCGCGACGATCTCCAGCATCCGAAAATTGTCGATGGCGGCCACCGTGCCGCCAGCGTAGCATTCAATTCTTTCCTTGCTGTAGGCTGGGTCGCCGAGTGCCGTATAGACCAGGGTACAAAGGCTGCCGTCGCTGAACCGGATGGCGACGGTGACGTCCTCACACAGACCGCGAACAAGGCGCGCGGCATCAGCCCGGACCGCCACAATCGGCACCCCGATCAAAAACCGAGCCAAGTCGACGAAGTGACAGAGCTCGCCAAGGATGCGACCGTTCCCCTCGTCCGGTTCTCGCTGCCAGCTGTCTGCTGCGAGTTGCCCCGCATTGATACGCATGAGAACGTTTTTTGGACTAGGCAACGGCGCCAAGTGCCGACACAAGGAAGCGATCATCGGCGCAAATCGTCTGTTGAATCCGACTTGAAAAAAAGCGGAAGACGTATTGCGAGCCTGTACGACGGAATTCAGTTCGTCGCGCGTCAAGGCCAACGGCTTTTCAACCAGGACGGCCTTGCCCGCGGATAGCGCGCGCGCGGTGAGAGCCGCATGGGTACTATGTGGCGTGGTGATGACAACTGCATTGATCTCGGGATCGTCGAAAATTGCCGATTCGTCGGTCCCACATTTGCGAAAACCAAATTTGCGCTGGGTGTCGTCAGCCGAAACGCTGCGCTGCGTCACAACTGTGTGCAGCACCACCTGCGGGTGCCGGGCCAGTGTGGGCAGCAATTTTGATCGCGCAAAAGACCCCGCGCCGATCACCCCCAAGGCGCACCGGCCGCGGCCCGGATTCGGACCAGACCGTATTTCGATAACCGGGATCGGTTCGGCTCTTCCGTCCTGATCGGCCGGATATTCTATCACGACCCCCAGATGCGGTTCCGTTCCTTCCGTAACCAATTCATAGGCCTTTTCCGCATCCTCTATCGAGAATCGATGCGTCGTGAGTGCTGTCGGAGCGAGCCGGAGCGTGCGGCTCGGACTCATCAGACGAACGCACTCAGCCAGATTGTCTGCTTCGGTCCAGCGTATCCAGCCGACAGGATACTTGAGATTACGTTTTTCGAAGTCGTTGTCGTATCTTCCGGGCCCGTAGGAGCGGGAGACAACGACCGAAAGCTCCTTCTTCATAAACTCGCGATACGGAAACGCCGTCCCGGTGATGCCGACCAGACTGATCTTCGCACGGTCGCGCGCAATCTCCGCCGCCGTGTCAAACGGCTCGCTTGAACGCGTAGCCGCGGTGATCACGACGCCATCGCAACCGACGCCGTTGGTCTGAGATCCGACGAACGCGGAGGGACTGCCGTCAGCAAGATTCCAGGTGAATTCGGCACCGAGGGACTGTGCCAGAGCGAGCCTTTGGGTGCTGTAATCCAGGCAGATTACGCGGCAACCATGGATCGCAAGCAGCTGCGCGGCCAATTGGCCGACCAGACCCACACCGATGACCCCGACGACGTCGCCCAGCTTCGGTTCTAACAGGCGGACGCCGTTGAGCGCTATGGATGCGAGGGTTCCGAAGCATGCCTCGAGGTGGGACACGTCCTCAGGGACAGAAGCTGCTAGGTTGCCTGGAGCAACATTGTACTCAGCGTGATTGGCGATTCCCGCTCCCGCAATGGCGACCCGATCGCCAACCTGAAATCTGCCTTCGAGCCCCGAGCCCACTTCCAAAACGACGCCCGAGGCGGAGTAGCCGAGCGGCAACGGCTGGTCGAGACGTGCTCGCACAGTGTCCAGGGTGGCCAGGAGTCCATCACGATGAATTTTGGCTAGCACTTGCTTGACCAGATCAGGCCGACTCTTTGCCTTCCCGAGCAGGCTCTTTTTTGCAAATTCGACGACCATTCGCTCTGTGCCAGCGGAAATCAGACTGGCCGCAGTGCGAACCAGGAGGTGCCCCGGCTTCGCGCGCGGCACAGGTACGGCCCGAACCGACAGGGAGCCAGTACTTGCACTTTGGACGATCTGTTTCATCCTCGCGCTCCAGAAAAGACCGTTGCGCCGACGTGCGGGCGCCCAGTCTTGGAACTAGGCAGCATTTCTCGCGTCCGTGCTCGCGAGCGACGGCCGGCAGCTCAGTTGACGGCACCAGATCTCAATGCATACGAGCGTGAACAGGATGAACGCCACGTCGCTCCGATTCTGATCGAACGCCTTGCGCAACCGAGCGACCGCGGCAGGATCGAAGAGGCCCCGTGCTGCAACGACGCGCGGCGATGTCATTTCCGCAACCAAGCCGCGTGCAGGGCCGGCCATCCACGCCCTGAGAGGGACGCCAAAGCCTTGCTTCGGGCGACGCAGAACAGCCCGATTCAACCGGGCCGCCATGGCCTTCCGCAAAATCCGCTTCGTTTGCCAGAGCCCGATCTTTTGCGAGACCGGAACGCGCATCGCAAACGCGACCAGCCGGAGGTCAAGCAGGGGCACGCGGAGTTCGACCCCCTCCTGCATGCCCAACTTGTCCGTATAGTTGAGATTGAGGTCCGGCAGAAATCCGTGAAGATCCAGTTGCAGCAGTCGTTCCACGGGATGCAATTTGCGCGTCTTGCCCAGCAACCAGCCAAACGGGGCGCTCTGACTCTCGACCTCGAGCGACTGGCCCGGCGCTTTCGCCACCAGCAAGGTCCGCTCTCCCGCCGGCCAGCTCGAGAAGCTCATGGCTTCCGTCAGCATCTCGTCCTCGCTCAAGGCCAACAGCTGACCAAGGCGGCCAAGCCGACGCCCAAGAACGGAATGGCTGGGGAACCCGCTGATCAGGCGTGAGGTCAGCCGACGTGCGTAACGGATCTGATCGAGCGCCGCCCAGATGAATGCCGCGACGTGCCTGCCGTAACCCGTGAACAGATCATCTCCTCCGGTGCCCGTGAGCAAGACCTTGACGCCTTGTCGTCTCGCTTCTGCAGCGATCATCCGGGTCTGCAGGGCAGCAAAATCGCCGGTCGGCTCGTCCAGTTCCCAGAGCATCCGCGGAAGCTGGTCGACAAGCTGCGCCGTGGTCGGCACTTCGACCAGCGGGACCTTGAGCCTTCTTGCCATCTCACGTGCATGGACAATATCATCCCCGAAATTGTCGGCATGGGTGCGGTCCTTCGGAACGCTTGCACAGAATGTGACGACGCGAGCGGGATCAGTCGCTCTGCACATCGAGGCGACGACGGCGCTCGAATCAACGCCTCCGGACAAACAGGCGCCGATGGGAACGTCGGCCACCATCTGATCTGCGACAACGCGATCGAACAGGGTCAACAAAGCCGCTGGTTCAGCTCGCTCGCAGTGGGGGGACGGGAGGGGAATTTCGTAGTATCGCTCGATCGTGAGCCGGGCATTGGCGTCGATCCAAGCGCAATGACCGGGTCGCAGCTTCCGAATAGATCTGAGCATGGTGGAAGCAGACGATGACCAGACGAATGCGAGGTGGTTCGCCACGGATCCCACGTCGATGTCGCGGGGTACATCCGGGCACACCGTCAACGCCTTTAGTTCTGATGCAAACAGAAACCCGTGGGGTAGCGCGGCATAGTACAACGGTTTGACGCCGAGTTGGTCGCGAGCAATGAAGAGGCGTCGCAACGCGCGATCCCAGACAGCAAAAGCGAAGATGCCGTTCAGCCGACTGAGGCAGGATTGCCCCTCGCATTCAAACAGACGGAGAAGCACCTCCGTATCGCTCTTAGTGCGAAATACGATACCGGCGCCCTCGAGTTCACGGCGCAATTCCTTGAAATTATAGATTTCGCCGTTGAATGAGATGACGTAACGCCCATCAGCCGTATGCATTGGCTGGTTGGCGGCAGTACTCAAATCGATTATCGACAGACGCGTGTGGCCAACCGCAAAGTTCGCCTCCCAATCCCGCCAGATGGCGCGGCCGTCTGGGCCACGATGAATGATCCCATCGAGCATCGCATCGAGCAGCCGGTCGTTCCACGGACCAAGGAAACCTGCAATACCGCACATGGGGGGCCACCCCTTCCTACCGAAATACGCAACGCACAATCCGCGCTCGGGTTGCACTAGGGCGCGACGAAGTTCCGCCTTTGGCGGAACCTGCGGCTGTCAGCAGCGTTTAGCGCCAGGTTCCCGAAGCGGGAGGTGAAGTACGTGGCCGATACTGGCGCTCACGAAAGCGTGACCATGCTTGCAAAAGATGCGAGCCGGTCCTCCGGACTGTCGCTCACGGCGATCGTCCTGACTTACGATGAAGAACTGCACATAGAACGCTGCATTCGCAGCCTCAAACCCGTCGCGTTGCGCATCTATGTCGTCGATTCCTTTTCGACAGACGCCACGGTCGAGATCGCGCGGCGCCAGGGCGCTGAGGTGGTGCAACGAAAATTCAAAAATCAAGCCGATCAATTTCAATGGGCGCTCGACAACCTGCCGATCGACACCAATTGGGTCATGCGGGTTGACGCAGATGAATACGTCTCGACAGAGCTCGCAGCATCGATGACGGAACTCATTCACCGCGCGCCCGCCTCCGTCTCCGGCTTTTGCGTTGACCGATTGGTCGTATTTCTCGGGCGCCCAATTCGCCACGGGGGCTTCTACCCGATGAGAGTCCTGAAAATCTGGCGGACGGGATTAGGCCAGGTGGAACAGCGTTGGATCGACGAGTACTGCGTCGTCAAGCACGGACTGGTGGACTATTGCCCGGGTGACTTGATCGACGAGAACTTGCACGACCTGACCTGGTGGACGGACAAACACAACAAGTATTCAAGCCGCAGGATGATCGACCTGCTCGACCGCGAATTGCAGCTCGGGCTGTCGCAGCACGCGGTAAGCGGTAAAATGTCCCAGCGGCAACTCATCTATCACCGGATCAAAACCAAGATATATCCCGCTCTCCCGCCCTACCTTCGAGCTTTCGCGTATTACCTGTATCGGTACGTCTTTCGACTGGGGTTTCTCGACGGGCAGCAAGGTCTCGTCTTCTGTTTCCTGCAGGCGTTGTGGAACCTCTTTCTAGTGGACGCTAAGCTCTATGAAGCCCGTCGGATGATCGCAGCGAAGGGACTGGATACGTTTATCAAACATTTGCGGGACACGCAGGGGATCGACCTCGGACCTCATTGGGAAGGCAAATCCCGCCAGAGCGCGTAGGAGTTGCTGCGTCCCAACTGTATACGGTGGCCTTCTGCTGGGTGTGAACGGATGGTCCGGAAATTCGCAAAAGACCTATGGTACGATTAAAGTTTGCGCGCGTATGGGAGTGCCCGGCAGGTGAACGGGAACGCGAGGGAGAGATGACATGAACCGCCGGGACTTGCTCATCCTAGGGGCTTCGGGGGGTTTTTTGGGTTCAGCTCGTGCGCGGTCAGACAAGCCCGAAAGCATTGAAGGCCGACTAGATGTTCGGAAATTCGGTGCGGTTGGTGATGGTGTGCACGACGACACAAACGCCTTGCAACGGGCGATCGATTACGCCTGCAACAACAAGATGCAACTGGTGATCCCCGGCACACCCCAATCATATTTGATTTCCGACTCTCTATCAATTCCACAGGGCACGCACGATTGGGCGATCACGGGAGAGGCGGGGCGAGTCACCATCACGCAAACCGCCGAGAACAAGCCAATCTTCCTGTTTTCCAGCCATGGTCACGATTATCGCGATCCGACCAACAGTGCTTTCAGCCTAAAAAACCTGCGAGCGGCGTGGACGCACAATCAGTCCATTGCGAACAAAGATTCAAACATGTTCCTGTTCGACGATGGCGGCTACGCGGATTTTCAGATCGACAATTGCGAAAACCACAATGGCTGTCGACTTGTCTCAACTCGAGAAGTGCAGGCGCCCGGTCGTCAACTGAACGTGTGGGGATGCATTATGTCGCATCTCTTTAGCGGGTACGAGGCGAGTGGCGCGGCTGTCCGCCTGCGAACGAACCCGGTCGAGGGGATGCCGAATATCCTGATTTCGCACGTCTACGCGCTTCGATATAGAGCGGAAGAGGAACTCATCCACTTGGCGGGTTGCTCAAGCGTCAACATCGACAATGTCGAGATCAACTTCGGCCGCGGACCTCAGCTCGTCTGCTGGGGTGGAACGACGGAGGTCAACGTGCGCGCGTGGCGAATGGAGGAATGCACGATAGCGGACACCGCGCGGAACGTCATTTTTGACCTGAGCGGCAACGGGTCGACGCAACAAGGCACCTACCGTTTCCAAGGCGTCGAGATGCGATTCGCGACCATAGACAGCACGCAGCCGCACTCCGTGTTTCACGTAAGCGCCGGCGCGCAAGTGATCATCGACGGCTATCAAGAGGTGGCGACCAGACACAAATCGGGTGCGCTAACGGTTGCCACCACACAGGACGCACGGATCCTGTTCCGCAGTGTTGCCGACATTATTTCTCCCCACGTCTTTCTGGTGGACAACCCGCATCTGGCGGACGTCACCTTCGCGACCACGGAAGTGCTGCGCTTTTACAAGGACGGCCTAACGTCGCGCATGGATCGCGCGGCGAACGACGCACCAAGCGCGGTCAAGAGCCAAGCCGTGGCGGCTGCGGGCTGGATATGGGCGATCGAGGTCAGCTTGGACGCGGACGTGACGGCTGGACAGATAGAGCTGGTGCTCTGCAAGAACGGACTGCCGATCGATTCCGGAGCTTTGAAGCTTGCCATCACGAAGGGCCCTAGTGGCGCGAAGGCTGCAGCCGTCATCAAGAACACTAACCATTCGGATTATCATGTAGTCCCCGGGGATCGGGTCCACTTCGAGATCTCGACGGATCAATCGTTTTCTGGCCCGAAGAACGCGCTTTTCAATCTCATGGTTGCGAACATCTAGGCGGCGTTGAGCCACATGCGATGGCGGATGTCGCTGTCTGCACTTTCTGACGCGCGATCAAAAGAATCGATTCGGTGGCGCGGGATCAATGTCAATAGAAACTGACTGAGTCTCTCAGCATATGCGGGCAGGGTAACGATAGACCGCACCAGCTCCGAAACGTTAGTGGTACGTCCCGGTAGATCAGTGAAGCTTCCCATTTCATGGACATCCGGATAAAGCGATAGGGCCACGTCGTAGTTATTGGCTAGCAAAGCCCTGTAGATCTCATCTCGCATATCGCAACCGACGACGATCGGGTAGTTGACGAAACCAGCTTCCGCGCGACGTTCGTCAGGGGTCTCGGCCGATACACTAATCTTGCGAAAATGACGATCATAAACAGCGGCGATCGAGCGGCGGTGAGCAACTATTTCTTCAATATCGCTGAATTTTCGGCTCCACTCACCTAAGGCAGCGAGGGCCGGGCGGGTAGTAATGGTGTCGTCCAGACTGGCTGTCTCAATGCGCGACAACGGAAGGATGTCGACAATTTCACCCGAGTCAACAATTCTGCGCCGGAGCGGAAAAACAACGGAAACACCAAGCGACTTGTCATAAAGCTGTACGTTAGAACTCTTTTTTTGCTTGGTATTGACAGTGCCGGAAGCTCAGCCGCGGCCAAGTTCCAACTTCAGCTTCACCGGCCGTTGCAATCTCTCCGGGGGGCATGGCTATCGCTCCGCCCCAAAAAAATTCAGTATCTTAAATCCGGAAAAGCTGAATACGCTTGCATCGCTGACGGTACCGATTGGTTGGCCCTCGATACTGGCGCCCAAAGATATGGCGCAGTCATCGAAGAACTTCACGCCTTTGGAGCGACAGAAGTGGGCTATCGCATTCGTCTCTGCCTGGGGCACGTGATAGTGAGTGACCAGAACACACGCTGTCTGCTCATCAACGAGCGATCTGAGGTGGCCCAAATCAACGTTGGTCGAATTGAGACGAAAGTCGACGAAAACTGGCTCGCCCCCACCAAGCTTCACCATGTTAATGATGTCAGGTATAGTGTACGGAGACATAATTACGTTACGCCGCGCCTCCGTAACGACCTGCTTGACCAACAAGAAGATTCCGGAGCGGGTCCGTCCTAACGGTACTATGACGCTTGCTCCACCCAGGAGACAGTTCAGTTTCGACCGAAAGTCTTGATCAGCCTCATGGTCGGACCTAGACCAACAAGAGATATATCGAATTTGATAAATGATTTGATGCGGTATTACCATTGCCGTATTGGGCCTCGTGCAATCCGCTTTGAGTTGCTTCCAATGCAACAGCTGCAGTCGTCAGTTTCCGAGACCAAGCTTTCTCCAGCAAACTAGCTTATCATCGCGCTTGCCCGTACCGTTGTGCAATTCGGTCCTGCTGTGCGAAGAGCTGTCATCGTCAACATCATAGTCGGATTTGATCCACCGCCAATTGGAAACGTTGCGGTTGAGACCACGCTAAGGTTGGTCACTCCAAATATTCGCAGCTCGTTGTCGACGACACCTTTACTTCATTTGTACCAATTCGAACCGCCCCCGGGGTGGAAAGATGCCTCCCCTTGAACAAGGACGGATTTGACATCCTCGTCTCAATAAAGTTCGATTGTGGCCAGTTGAGCAAAAGCCCCTGTTCCAGGCGCTGCGCGATTGCGGAACATCGGAACATTAAAGGCGTTAGTTCGCATTTGGCCCTACCGTTTCGGCTCCAGATGTTGCGACGCGAAAGGTCGGCAGCTGTGATCGAGGACGTGGAACAATCACCTGCTGTTCCAGCGGCCGAGACCCTTACATCCGGCACCGCATTCCTACGCCGCAACCTGCGACTGATCCTGGCATTTCTTGCCCTTACCATCGGATCATCCGCACTCTATCTCTTGTTCGCTACCCCCCGCTTCACCGCGGAAGCCATTTTATACATCGAGAAGCCGCAAATCCGCCCTGTTCAGCTCGAGCCCGCGAGCAGCGATAGTTCTGTCGATTCTAAAACGATCGACAGCCAGGTCGAGATTCTGAAATCAGATGCAATTGCAATGTCAGTTGTCAAAGGCCTCCAACTGGCGGGAAATGCGGCTTTTATTGGCGCAAGGACCGCGGGTTTGACCGCCGAACAGGACGCCATGCGCGTCCTGCGCCGAAATCTCTCGGTGTCGCGTGTCGGCCTTTCGGCGGTCATCAAGATCAACTTTACCGATTCTGATCCCGAGCAAGCCGCCCGAATTGCGAATGCCATCGCCAGCGCGTACATCGAAAACCGGATCAATGCCACAAATCATGCCGCAGAGACCGCGGCCAATTGGTTGGAGGCTCGCCTTCGTGACCTTCAGAAGAGGGCGGCCGATGCAGAGAAGCAAGTCCAGGAATTTCAGGCAAAGAATGAGATTGAGGAGCAGGCAAAGCTGAGCGAGCTTCGGGCAAACGCAAGGACCTACCGAGCGCTCTACGACAGCTTTCTCCAGCGATACGCCGAAGCTGGTCAGCAGCAGTCGTTCCAATTCGCCGAGGGTCAAGTCGTCAGCCCGGCCTTACCGCCGGCGTTCAAGAGCAAGCCGAATGCGGTTTTCGTGCTGCCGGTTGCTGTATTCGGCGGACTCTGCCTCGGTCTTGGGGTTGCAGCCTGGGCGGAACTGTCGGATCGGACGTTTCGGACGCCCGAGCAGATTGCAGAACGCCTGAAGACGGACTGTCTCGGCGCGCTCGAATGGATTCAAAAGCCATATTGGCGACCTCTGGCCTTGCGCGAGCGGTTCTGGAACAAGCTAGCGGATCCCAAACTCATACAGTCGGACAGCCTCTTCTTGTCTGCGTTAACAAATCCGACATCGCATTTCGCCGAAACAATTCGCTCGATGAGGCTTTCGTGCGATCTTCACTTGCCGGAACAGCAATCGAGGATTGTCGGATTCACATCCGCGCTCGACCGGGAAGGCAAGTCGACCGTCGCCGCGAATTTTGCGCAACTCGTCTCGCGTGCAGGACGCAAAGTCCTGCTCATTGATGCGGACTTTCGCAAGAGGACGCTGTCACGCTCCATGGTGCCGCATGCCTCGAAGGGTTGGTGCGACTTGGCCCTTGCGCGTGCCGCTGTAGGGGAGGTCCTCCGGATCAGCCGCGCGAGTAAAATGCATTTCTTCCCTCTCCTGGAAATGCCCGAGCCGTTCGAGTCGACAGAATTTCTGGCGTCGGACAGCGTCCGCTCGATGTTTGAAGGGCTGCGACAGCAATACGACTATATTGTCGTGGATTTACCGTCCCTTACGCCAGTTATCGAGGTCCTGGCTTCAACCACGACGATCGACGCCTACGTCCTGATTGTGGAATGGGGCAAGACCTCGACCGAGACGGTGCAATACGCTTTGACCTCAGTCCAAGCGGTGCATCACAAGCTGCTCGGTGCGATTCTGAACAAGGCCGATCTTCGCTCAATGCACCGCCATACACCGCACTACAACAGCGAGTGCTATTTCCGTGCCCCGACGTCGTCCTCTTGACCTTGGCCGCGCGCCGCGGGCGATCCAGAATCGGTGAGTTTGGGCAGCCCCTCCAGTCGCAGCCGCACTTCAACAACGTCGCCCGGCATCAGTCTGGTGTCTTCATTGGCAGTCATGTTGCCGGACGTGTCGTTGTCATTTCTGTACACTTTGATAGTTGGCTCACCGCCGGATCCGCGGACGAGTTGAGATCGCACCACACCTGCATACAACAATTTGTCGGCGACCGCCTGGAGTCGAGCCCGGATCGTGGCGAGTCGGACGTTGGCGTCCTGCAGATTTGCCAGCAGCTTGTCCCGCCTCTGGTCCTGCACGCGCTCCAATCGTCTGGCGAATTCGCTCCGCTCGCGCTCGACCTGGTCTATCAGCGCAGTCGTCTGAAGCACACGAGTGGCTGAAAACAGCGTCAGTCGGCGTGAGTCCGAAAGCCGGGGCATGGGCACCAGCCCTTTTTTAAAATTCGCCTGGATGTCCCTGAACTCGGCAGCATCAGCGTCGGCGTCCTTCTGTTCGGTCTCTCGTTGATCCTGAAGAGTCGCGGTCCGACTGTCCTCCTGCTGGACGGCATTCTCGAGATATTGTTTCTCCTTTTGATGATCGGAATTGTCGACGCTGAGCCGCTGCGCTTCGACGTCAACTATCTTCGAGGTCACCCCCGATGGGAGCGGCAGATCATCCTGGTTCGGTTGCCCGAGCGCGCTCTTGCTGTCGAGCTCGGCTTGGAAACGTTCAGCCTGGGCCCGCACCTTGGCAAATTCCGTCCATAGTTCATAATAATCGCCGCGAAAATCCGATGAGTCCAGAAAAGGGTCCCTTCCCCTGAACCGCATTGTGTCATAGCCACCCGCAAGCGCGATGGCCTGGCGCACGGTCATTCCAGGCCGATACGGCTGAGTCCCTGGATTGGCCACGTCGCCATTGAGGTATATCGGCCGATATTCCACCACGGTCAAAGTAATCTCATCGGGAGATATGGTGACCACCTCGTCCCGTGACGTCGAGCGCCCCTGCTGATCTAGCTCCCGAGAACGAAATGCCTTGGTGGAAAGTATCGATTTCACTTGCTTGCGCAATTCGGTCACGCTCAGGCCCGCCGCCTTGATATCTCCGATCAATGGAAATGAGGCCTGGCCATTCAGATCGATCATGACCCGATGCCGAAAATCCCGAATTCCGACTGCTTCGAGCTCGAGCACATCGCCTGGTGCAAGAAGGTACTCGCCGCGTGCAGCGACCGGGGTGAGCAGGATCGCCATGATCACTAGAAGTCGCGGAGTGTGTGCAGCCGACCCAAACAGGAGCTTGAGCAGGCGCATTGTGTTCATCCTGTCCTCCACCGTGGCCCGGGAATGCTGCCTGCTACAACGAGACCCCCCGCCCGGAGTTCCGTGCCAGAGTTCCATCGGAAGCATCCCGCGACACCGGCCCGGCGGATCGCAGGTCGAACCCGACGTTCCTGTTTTCTATCCTTGAATTGACGCGCAAAGCCGCCTCTGGGCGTCCTCGGCCAGACGGAACCCATCCCGGCCGCCTCCGTTATATGCGGCAGGTCCTGGCTGAGTTCCTTCCGGTCGGCGGCGCGTGGCCATCTCGGTTCGGCCGCCCGGGTGATCCGGTGCCACTCAGCCTATGCCGGAGAGATTCATGCACGCTTTAGCGCAATCAAGCGTGACGACCGCCGGTCTTCTCGGCAAAACGTATTTGCGCATAATATTATGCGTTACCACGCTACTCTCGATCTTCTTGGCCATCCATCTTTCGATCTCAGGAAATCTTGTGTTCCCCTATGTTGCGGCGTTCGCAACACCTCTTGCCCTGATCTGCCTCGAGTGGCGCCGAATCTCGACGGGGGTGGTCATCGCCGCCTGTCTACTATTGGTGGCAACCGTGGCGTTCTTCGCTTTCTCGATCCCGTACGCGGTCGCCCCCTCACGTCGCCTGCTCTCGCTAGCCCAGTTGTACGTGGCCCTCATCACGAATTACGGCCTTTTTCTCGGATTATCATCGTTGAAATCGCGCACGGTTTCCCGCCTGTTCCTATCTGGCGCGGTCCTCATGCTGATAGTCGCGACATTGGAGGTGTATTTCGGATTAAGACCGTTTGTCGACGCAGTCCGGTCGGTGATTCATCAGGAGTATTACGAAGACACGGCACGAGACTTAGAACTCTACGGCGCTATGCGACCGACCGTTTTTGCTTCGGAACCTTCGCTCGTAGGCATTTTCTGGGGCCTGTGTCTATGCGGGTGGTTACTCGCCGATGTGGACAGCTTTGGGTTCAGACAGCTTGTTGTCGCTTCACTGCTGACCGGGTCTGCGGTTTTTGTGATTCGCTCGCCCACCATATTTTATGCCGTCACCATCTGCGTGATCGGACTGATCGTTCATCGATTGAGAAGAAGCCCCAATCCCGGCGTGCGATTGGTCAAATCGGCCCTACTGTTTGCCTGCTTCATCGTGGTCATAGCCTCGACCTCGCTGCTTATGCAAGCCGCCGACGAGTTCGGAGGAGTGATCGAGAACATAGTCAAGGGAGACAGCTTCTACTCTCGTCAGATTGGACCGTACCGTCTTGCGTCCAGCATGGCGGATACGAGTCCTTTCTTTGGTTTCGGATTGGGGGGTGACGCAGAAATGACGCCTTACGCCATGGACGCGTTCTCGCCTGCCATCGAAAGCATGATAGCGGGTGCCAACGCCGCGGACGTCGACAGCGTTCCGGGCATGGCCATCAATTTCAGCGAGGGAAAGACAAGTCATCTGCTCACAAATTCGTTTTGGCACTTTTGGATTTCGTTTGGCATTCTTGGCGGCACCGTCGTGGCCGCCCTCGTGGCATTTGCGCTGGCAAAATTGGGCGTGAGCGAAATTGGCTTTGTGCTGCTCGGGGCGACACTTATGGGGCAGACCATGGGAGGCGTCGTGATCGCTCCGGCGTGGACGCCCCTGTTTGTCATCGCCGCTCTTACGAGTCGCTGGACGAACGCTCGCTATGCCGGCGCCAGCAGGTCCGGCCCGCAGCGCTTCTCGACGGCCTGCAATCGGGCGAGCACTTGCAACCAGTCGGCGATTTAGGACGCGATGATTTGGAGCACGAGATGCACAGAAATGCCCCTGCGGAGATTGCTGGGCGATTTGCGCATGCTGGTTTTTGTCGGCCTCTCCGCCTCGCATTCCTTTGGGCTTACTGGACCGGTTATATCGACGCGACCGTGCAGTACCTTCGGTCCGAGCATCACGTGATGGTTTTTCGTGCGTGTCAGCAGGCACACGTCGGCAGTCTGAATGGCCAATACAGGTTTGCCGAGGAGAGCTTCGGGCCGGTCGAGGCTGAATTGACCTACGGCGCTGAAATAGACGTCGACGCTCTCGACCATGCCCTGCGTGAGTTCGAGCCGGACGGAATCATCGTTCTGTCGTGGCGTAGGCCCGCCTATCGCAAGTTGATGAAGCAGTGGGCCGGAAGGGCCGTGCGCATCGTGTGTCTCGATAGCCAATGGCGCGGCCATCTGGGGGCTCTGCGAAGCAGGAGAGAATTTCCGCTTCTCCTGAAACAGTGGGGAGGGCGGGCCCTGCGGCGATACTTCTTCCACTCGTTGTTTGACGGCGCCCTCCTCTCCGGTCCCAAGTATGTCGACGGTCAAGGAGGTCCTGCGGCGCGGCAGACGAGACAGATGAATTTCGCGCTCAAAATGGGCTTTCGTCCGGACGACATTTGTGAGGGCTTTGCCGTGTGTGATTGGCACACACTGGCGCCCGGACGACATCCCGCCAATGCTCCCGAACGAAAGAGATTCATATTCGTGGGCCGCTATGCGCCTGTGAAGGGCGTTTCGGTCCTGGTGGAGGCGTATCGGTTGTACAGGCGCCACAGCCCCGAACCCTGGCCTCTGATTGTCGCCGGTGATGGGCCCCTTAAGTATCTTTTTTCAGGGGTGCCCGGAATCCAAGACATCGGATTCGTCCAGGCGAAACAGCTGCCCGGGGTGTTGGCGGAAGCGACGTGCCTCGTTCTGCCCAGCATTCTGGAGCCGTGGGGTGTCGTGATCCAGGAAGCCGTTGCGGCGGGCCTCGGAGTAATCTGTAGCGATGAATGCGGAGCCGGAGACGTGTTCGTGCAGCAAGACGTCAACGGATTTATCGTGCCGACCGGTAACGTCGATGCGCTGGCAGGCGCCATGACGACGTTTTCCGAGTCCGAGGATTCGCTCGAGTACCTTCCGAACGCCAGTGTCGAGATGTCGAAACGGCTGCTTCCCTCGAGCTTTGCTGAGACCGTCATTCCGTTTATCCAAATAAAAAGGCAGTTCGTCTCATGAGATTGTGTGTCACGGGCAAAGCGTCGGTTGCTGTGCTCAACCTCAACCCGGCGACCATGCAAACGGATGCTACCGTATACCGTTCGTCGGCCGTGGGTGCCGAGGTCTGCCCGACGCACATCGAAGGCAAACCCACACCAAACTGGGCGCCTAGCCGGCTCCAGCGCCCGCCTGATGGTGTCCTTGCCTTGATCGAGGATTTGACCGGCACGGGCCACAGAACAACCCAGGCGGACGTGGCGGTGATCGGGGCAGGCACCGCCGGTCCTGTGATAGCTGCGGCTCTCGCGCGTCGAGACCTCTCTGTGCTCTGCCTCGGATCGGGCGGATGGAAGCAGAAGTCGGACGAGCACCCCCTGAACGAAGTCGTCCGCACCAAATCGGTCTACTTAGGAGCGGCCATGGTCGCTTTCGTTGCACTGCTGCGGGCCGCAAGGCGCGCTGGTTCGAAGGGCGACTATTGTACCCGGACGAGGCTGAACTCCAGGTTCACATGGTCATCGAGCAGATTCCATGCCCCGACAACCGCATCAGTCTTGCATCGGACAAGCTCGACATGTTCGGCCAACCGTTGGCGCAGATTGAATGGTCCGTTGGCAGCGAAGATGTCGACAATGTCGTTAAAGCCACAGATGCCTTCCGGACGATGTGGAATTCATCCCGTCTTGCATTGTTCGCCAGGTTCGCTCAGCGCCCTCCGGTGGAGTTTGTACGTAAAGTGCCAAGCAGAGTCGGTCTTGCCGGCCCGTTCAAATTAGGAAAGCTTTGATCCTTCCGAAGCAGATCATATATTCGATGCGGTACATCCGGCCGTGGCTCAATCCAGACGCAACAACGGATGAAAAATTTTGTGCGGCAATCAGCGCATTCCTTGGCGGAACCCATGTGGTTCCGATCGGGCGGGCTCGAGCTGGCCTTTACTTGCTGGTCAAGAACGCGATCGATATGCAGCGACGTCGGGTGATTATGTCACCCTATACAATTCTAGACGTCGTAAACATGGTGAAGTTTGCAGGTGGCGAGCCGGTCTTTGTCGATTTCCTACCAAACTCGACCAATGTCGATCTTAAGCATCTGGAATCTTTGATCGACGCGCGGACAGCCTGCGTTATGCTCACGCACTACCACGTGAGTCAGGATAAGATTTTTGATGTTGCACATACGTGTCGGAGCTCCGGAATCAAATTTTTCGACGATTGTGCAATTTGTCTCGGGGCGACCATCGGCGGCGCGCACGTCGGGACGCTTACGGATGGAAGTATGTTCAGCTTTTCCGGCTTCAAAATTCTCAATTATCTGTGGGGCGGCATCGTCGCGGTCCGCGATGACCACATCTTTGCGGCAATCAATGCTGAAGTGTCGCGGTGGAATCGACTGAAGCTAACTCAATACAGAAACCAGGCGCTGAAGATCCTACTGTATGCGGCTGGCACGAGCTCGATACTTTTTCCACTTGTATTCCAGCTGCGGCGCGCGTTGCTGTCTTCCCATAAAATTGAGGATATTCTGCCAATATCACGATTAGAAACTATTTCGCTTGATCAAACGATCCGGAGCCGTCCGTCTCTGGCTGCGCTCGATGAGTGGATTCGTAAGCTCCCAAGCATAGACGACATCGTGAAGCATCGCCGATCTATTGCGGAGGTGTATGATCGCCACTTTCGCGATATCTGCGTCTCGCCCGAAACCAGCGATGCAATTCGAAGGGAGTCTGCCTTTGTCAACTACCCCATCGTGGTGGGCCAGGAAAGGAGGGATCAGGTGTACCGCGACATTCTGAATCGTGGCTTTGATGTCGGCTTATCGCTCTATGCGAACGTGCATGAAACCGAGAGTTATACCTCGATAGAAGGTCGTACCACCAATGTATCGATGCTTGTGCGTTCGGTACTAACATTGCCGACTCACACGAAGGTGACACCTACTTACGCGGACGAGCTTGCCGTCACTGTGAGGAAGGTGCTCAGTAGAAATTGAGGTAGAGTTCGAGGGGATAAATTCCTCGGCATGCGACATGCTTCGATATCTGGAAAAGGCGAGCCCATAAGAACGATGACTCCCATTTATGGTCATCGTGTGCGCGACGAATTGTTGCACGGTTGGGTGGCGCGCCGCCCGCGACCGCATCGAGGTCCTGGCTTGGCTCTTTCACTGGCGTAATTCATCGCTGAGCTGGTCCACCCGGCGCATCGCCAGCATCAGGAGCATCATGGTCGGGTTCGCGCCGCCGCCCGTCGGAAAGATCGAGGTCGAGACGACGACCCAGACGTTGCCGAGGCCGGATACGCGCAGGTCGCGATCTCCTGCGAATAGGTCAACCGTATCAAACACGCGCTGATGGGGATCGCTCAGTTTGACCCCGCGGGAATGCCTTTCTGGACCTTTGAGATCCAGGCTTCGAACTGCCGCAGTCCGTCCGGCGTTCCGATGATCCCGTACTGAAGGCCAGTGCTGGCTTCAGACGGGCCGAAAAGCATCAGGCCGCCTTTGGGGTCTTCCAACGCTTGCTCATAGCCGAACCGTAGGCGAGGCTCGCCGAATGGCACGAGATCCCGGCTAATCGTCCCATTCTTCGTCATCGCCGCCTTCCTCTTCTTAGAAGAGTTCGACTTCCGCTGTCTCGTCGATGGCACGGCTGCGATCCTCGTAGTAGGACCGTTCCTGCGGGCCGCTGGGGTCTATGCAGTTGCCCGCTATTGATCATGTGCGTAACGCTTTTGGCGGCTGTTCGATCCTGACGCAATCGTTCCACAAATCGATCGCGCGTCATTCTCATTTCTTTCTGACTACCGCAATCATCGACTTCGCGAGCGCAGGAATACGCCCAACCCGAACGAACTCGATTGATCTGAGTCCGGCCTCCTCCAGGAGAGTTCTCAGCGTATGCACCGACCAGAACTTAACATACCCATCGTCGCATAGAGGTTTGACGTGATTGTCAAAGCCCCCAACAGCAGCGATGGCCAGATTCTTGAAATAGCCATGATATGGTGTGCTGATCATAGCGTAACCATCATCTGTAAGAAGCTCGCAAATGGTTCTGGAAAATGACCTCGGATCATGAACATGGGGGATGACTTCAAGGCTCATGACGTACGAGAATGTTCCAAACTGTCTCTTGAGGTCATCGTATGAAGACCCGATTCTTAGATTGAGATGGGGATAGTGCCGCTTGGCCATAGCGATGCCTTCGGTTGAAGGATCGACGCCAGCAACTCGGAATCCGAGTTTATGAATTTCGTTAGCCACTGATCCATTACCGCAGCCCAAGTCAAATAGCGATTTTTCCGGAACGCTTGAAGATGTGTTGTGCAAGATGTTCAGAATGGCGGGCAACAAGTAACTATGGGAATCGTTCAGGGAGCCGCCGCTATATTTGAACTCTGAAATGCCAACCACTGTACCCCCGTCCTTCTCGTTGTGTAACTGGAGTTTATTCAACCTATACAACGTGCCAGATGGCGCTCTTAGTGCAAGTTTGCGTCATGATTCCGGCGGGAAACGAAATTTTAGAAAACAACGTCGCCCGATTTGGGCACTGTACTTATCGCTGTCCATAAGGACAGTTCTCAATACCGCCCCTCACCCGGCAAGGCGGCCGCCGCCGGACGGATACGTAGTGGGTCCAGGGGCTGGTGAACTGAAGTGGCTGCAGCGAAATCCGTAACGCCTCGCCACCGTTTACCGGAAGGGCAAGCTGTTTCTGCCCTGCGCCAAGTTCAACCGCGAAGGCTCTGAGGCGGTCGCGCCACTCGGGGTTCCACCACTGCTTGCACACACTACGCCTTGCTTAAGCGTACGCTCGGCCGACGACCAAGGCGTTTTCTTCGTCGTCGGTGAAGATCACATGATAGCTCAGCATAGTTCAGCACGAGTCACGGCAGTTTATGGATCATCGGCAGAGACGCGTAATGCCAAAAGCCGTCCGGCTCTCTTGTCCCATCGCGCTACTTTCGGGACTTGCGCCCGACGAGTTGGCGATAACTGCGCTTTCCGCGCGCCACTTCATAGTAGCCGCAGTTCTTATGGAGTTTTTGGTCCTTGAAGAACCAGGCCCTATAGCCGTTTGCGCCCGCGGCGACGACCACGATTAAGCGCGCGCTCGGGTGCGAGCTCATCCGTTCTATCGGTAGAAAAACTGTCTATTACAAATACCTCGCGGGCAGTGGACGAAATAAAATCGAGCGCCCGGCAGATTTGACGCTGCTCATTTTAGCAGTGAATAGACCTTAGCTGCGAGTTCTGGTGTCGGGCTTTTCGCTGCAAGTGAACAATTGCGTTCGATATGCCACGCGCTAAACATCGATGTTATGACCACGCCATCTGGATTGTTAGAGAACGCAAAATGCAACAACAGATCCGCTACGAGCTCCGTTGCCTGTGGGTCGTACTCTTGAAGCCAGAACTTGAGAATTTCTGAAGTTCGGGACGAGAGCATAGATATTTCGTTCGAGTTCTCTGTCCCGAATACGCCATGCGTGACGAACTGAGGTCGCATATCGCGCGGCAGCTCAGAACGCAATCTAATGGCGACGCCAGTATGCGGCGCATCCTGAAACTGCGCATAGTCAACGCGGAAGCGTCGGGATACTGACGCGATAATGCTATCGGGCTGCCCGGCAACAGAAATTGCTCGGATAAATCCGCGGTCCAGTAACCGCTCGAGCACATCAAAAATGTGCTTATCTGCCGCCTCCTCCGGCGTTGGCTCGTGAAGTGCCAAGACATCCACATGATCGGTCCGCAATGATCGTAGGCTCTGCAGAACGGACGCTTCGATCAGGTCTGGATCGATGGCTGTACGGGGGGGACGCCTATGAGCGCGCCTTACAACCGAACGTGCAGCCGGGATGCGCGACACGACAGTTCGCGCTAAAGGCCGTAAGAGGCGCTTTGCCACCGGGAGGCTAGGACGCGCAATGCCAACTTTGGTGCAAATTACAACTCGATCGCGCTGGTCTCGCAGGCAACTCCCAAGTAGCTCCTCAGCCTGCCCATCTCCGTATGAAGGGGCAACGTCAAACCACGTCACGCCGTATTCGAGAGCCATCTCTACGGCTCGGCGACCGCCGCTTGGCGAGATGCGAGAGCCGAGGGACGCACACCCGAAGCCTATTGCCGACACATTGCGCCCAAGCGCGTTTGAATAAACCTGTCTCATGGCGCAAGACGATGTTTGCTGCTGCCCGCAACCCTTTCCCTGGTTATTTGGCTTGCGAGATGAGCCGACAATCTGAAGCCCAGAGCCACCGTAGGAAATGTTGGATTAGCTTGGCCGGGTGAAGAAAACACCGAACTGGACGCAATGTACAAATTTTCAAGATCGTGCGTGCGACAATCAGTGTTCACAACGCTCTGCTGAGAATGAAAGCCCATGCGCGTGGTTCCGATTTGATGAAAGCCATCCTTTGCCTGGCGGAGCACATGCTTAACGCGAGACTCCGCTCCGGTTTCCCCGAATTCGAGATAGCCCAATCCTGATTGCCTCAAGGCCGTGTCAAGAATTAAATGAGCTCTGACGGCGCTTTGCGCATCCGATTCGCTAAACCGAAGCCGGACGCTCAAGTACGGCAAGCCATACGCGTCGAACTTGGAGCTCAACATGACTCGCGACTGCGGATTTGGCGATTGCTCGGCATGGTAGTGAAGAGCGTATCGCCCGCGCGCGTTGAACAAGAGAAAACCTGGCTTCCTCGGAACGCTGAAGTATCTCTGATTCAGAATGCTTACAATGCTCGCCCACGTTGCTACAGGCTGCGACAAGACATTTCTAAGATGTTGAAACCACCGATAAGGTAATGGCCCTAGGTGACTGATCCGTACCCCTTCCGATGTAAGAAAGCGTCCTAAGATCGGAGTTGCTAGCGCGAGCCACGCAAGTGATAGTACGCCGTCGCGATGATCGGCAGAATGGAACGGCGGGTTGTCTGCATAAAGCGCGATATTGAGAAGTTCCTCGCGTCGTTGGACCTCCGGAGGAAATGTAAACCGCCGGCGCACGAACACGCCTGAATCGAGGAAATAGTCGTGGGCCGGAAAATGGGCGGGGTCACCTAGGACCAAGTTGGCTATCTTGCCGGAAATATGGCCTGAATAATACCGGCCCAATGGTCCGTCGGGTCCTCCAAAGAGCTTTGGGAACTTGCTTTGCGTCCACAGCAGAAGACGTGTTGTTTCCAGACCGCCGCAAGCGAGAACGATGTATTTAGGCGAGATGGCGATCGATTTTTCCCGACTGCGAACGGTCAAGCGGCTGACGTGTCGAGCATCCTCTGAGACGTGAATTTCCGTTACGGTAGTTTCGGTAACTAATACAATGTCTTTCGAGGTGGCGAGGCGCTCGCGATGGCGCTTGCTTACATCCCTCTCTGGCGTCCATCGCTCTAAATCTTCAAACCGCACACCTTCCAATCGCCCCCATGGCTGAACAGGGGAAATGAAGTCTGCGGGCGCAACACCAAAGAACTCGGCGGCCTTATCATAGCAAGTTGCCAGTTCTGCATAAGAAATAGGCCAGTTCGCTTCTACGAAAGCTCGTTTCGCGAAATCAATTTCGTCGAGGGGCGTGCACCTGCCTCCCCACCATTTCGAGGCGCCACCAAGAGCACGGCAGATAGCCACATGCGGAGCCGCATGCGTCTCAAAGTCAATGTCATGTCCAGTGCTGAGGCCAGCATAGAAAACGTCGACTTTATGCTTTCCTGATTCCAGAAGGAGAACCGAGAGCCCACGCTCCTCGCAAGCAAGCGCAACCGCGATGCCCGCCGGTCCACCGCCCACAACGCAGACATTGCAGTTTGCAAGTGAGGGAAGCTCGGAGAAAGATCCAAACATTAGCTCGCCTTTGTTGCGCGAGACAGTCAAACCGCACTTTTCGCATTTTCACGGGACGTGCGGGATTGCCCACATAAACGGTCCAAGGTTGAAGATCTCGAAAGGTGCTGGCTCGCTCCCAGAGCAGGGCCCTCGCCTATTTGAATACCAGATCCTACGAAGGCCTCCGCTGCAATCCATGCCGTAACCGCGACGCATGTAGATAGTTCCCACACGGGACCCAAACAGGGCGGGAATTCGGCGCTAGGAACAAAGATCTGGTTGCGGTGTCATTTTTTCCGGTTGGGTATTCCAGGGAGCTTTTCCTATGCTGAGAAAACAATGCCTTTCACGTCAGGATCAAATATGACGGTTACCGCCTGCGGGACATGCTAGCGGCGTTGGAGAGAACAAAACGGGAGTTCCACGGATTTACTGCAGCTGTCCGAACCAGCCGGCTCCGGCTCACTGGAAAAGAATGGCGGTCTCTGTTGAAGTAGTGGCGGGTATCGCCAGCAGGGTCCATTATGACCTGCATTGCCATCGCGGATCTCCTGTCTTCGCGCTGTCCCAAGGGATCAACAAACAATGTTGTTGGCCCGCTCAGAGCTCCTGTCGTTGGCATTGAGCCGCCACGATGTCGCCCACAAGGAGACAGCAAATTGGTGGGATGAAAGTCCGCATTTTGCCAATGATCTCGGCGCTGACGCTGTTGGCCACTTGCCTCTGCGCCTGCGCCGAAACGTTCGAGGATCTGTGGCTGACGCGCATCAAGTCACCACCATATGGCGGCCTGGTTAAAGAGATTGATGGCACTATCGCGGCTAACGGAAAACGGCTGCATCCCTATCGGGACCCTGGTCCGTGCGCACATGCTCGAACGGATTGGCCAGCGACGCCGCGAGGTCGATCTAACACCGCCTGCATCCAAAGGCATTGGTTGCGATGGCGTGTGCAAAGGAAGTCTGGAGCGGGTAGCACAATGAAAATGTCCCGCGCTGCCGAGACGCTGGCGACCGACGCTGACAGTCGCGCTCGAAATGAAAAAGCCGCCGACCGGGATGTCCGCGGCTAGGCTACGTTTCGCGGACGCACAACATAGGGAGGTTGCCGTGAATTACGCAAATCCACTGTTGATCCGAATTCGAGCACTCGCGCAGCAACTGCACATTCTTCGTCCAATAGTGAGGATCTACAGAAGGGTTCTCGGCGAGGCCTATGAACAAAAGTTTCGCGATTTACTTCTGACCAACATAAGGGAGGGCGATCTTGTCTGGGACGTAGGCGCGAACGTGGGCCTGTATACCAAGCTTTTTGTTGATCGCGTGGGCCGCGATGGTAAGGTCGTTGCGTTCGAACCGTCGCCTCGAGCTTTTGCGCAATTGCAGTCATCGTTCGCAACGGAACCGACTGTGATTTTGCAGGAAGTTGCCTTATCTGATTTCGACGGAGAGGCCGACTTCTTTGTAGCTGAGAGAGGCTCAACCGTCGCAGACAGTTTAGTTGTTCGTTCCGGGAACAGCGCATCCATTCGAACATGGGTAAAACGTGGCGACTCAATGTGTTCCCTCAACGCACCGGCGATTATAAAACTTGATGTCGAAGGAGCTGAGCTCGAAGTGCTGAAGGGCATGACGAAAACGCTGCGGGACCCCGGATTACGCGGTGTCTTTGTCGAAGTTCATTTTCTTGCTCTCGCGCGGCGCGGAATGCGAACTGCTCCAGTTGAAATTCATAAGATTCTGCAGCAGGCCGGTTTTGACGTGGTCTGGACCGATGCTTCCCATATTGCGGGTTTAAGAAAATCGACGGTTAAGGATCAGCAATTAAGATCATGGCTTCAAAACGATGAAGGGGTCAGTGTTTGATAGTGGTCAGATATTCCACGACCATTGTCAATTTTGTAGAGGTGCAATTTTCCCGGCGCATACGCCTCGTTCTAAATCTTTGAAGAAATTATTCTTTCGGTCCAACGCATCCTTGGCCCGCCGGCCCCTTCCCTCGCGCCTCGCCAATCGAGCGGATTTAGCCGCGATCGCCAATGCGATGAACGTCGCGGGGGGCTGATCGACAGGCCAGGCCAGAGCGCACGAACATGGAGGGATGCCGGGAAGTTCGCATCCACCATCAACAACAACCTCGTGAATGTTAATATTTGCACGCCATCCTAGCCAATTCCGCGATCATTGTGATCAGCGCCTCCTATTGTTTTTCGGGCCGCATTAGCTTAGCGAACTTGTTGCGAGCTGAGATCGCATGAACCACCGCCATTGGGCAGCAGGGCGTTCACGCCCGACTGCTGTCTCCATCACGGCTGACGCCCGTGCTGCGTTTCTGGCGTTCTGCCACTCCGCCTTCGCGCAGCCGGTAAAGCAAAATCCGTCCCGGCGGTTCGACCGGGACGGATAGCGATTTATAATGAAAGTGGTTGCGGGGACACGCAACTCCCGATTCTTGCGAGTGCTCGAGAAACCCATTCCGAGTTTGGCTGCGTAGTGACAATGGAGTGTCCCCCCGAAGGCATCACCGGAGTTTTGGTCTATTGAAAGGGTAACGGCGTCGCCGACGCCGGCTTCGGGTCTACGGCGAGGCCAGATGTCACGCCTGCATTCCATAACCGCTCATTACACGAATCTCCCTACTGTTAGACCTTCGCATCGGCCTCGCTGATGAGAAAAGTAACCATCACCGGGGAGTAAGTCGCCCGGAAATTGCCTTCGAAGCTGGTCGAGCAGGCGCGCTGCGCTGTGGTCCTTGCCAAGCGCCATGTGTAGATTTGGCGTACATAGGCCTCCCAGCGCGGCATCGTGTGTCGGATACCCTTGACTTCGATTGAGATCTGCTCCTTGGCAACCTTGCGAAATATGGACCCTTCCGAGACTCGCCGCACGGCTCGTCTTGGTCGACCTTTTGGATTGCCTGAGCGACCTTTTTTGAATTGTGTGTTTTTTGGGGTCTTCCCGTATCCTGTGGTCATGTTTTTCCTTTGCCACCAGTTTGATTTTCGACCTGGCTTATTATTTTGTCCGGCACAATTATGAACTGTGTACCGGGGGGCGCCTCAGCTTCAGGTCCGAAATATTTTGCGGCCATCTTCGCGATGAGTCTCGCCTCTTTAAGATTTCCTCTTGTTGCTTTGTTGAACAACTGCCGAAAGTGAATTTCGACCTTTGGCATGCGTATGATTTTTCCATCGATCTCTACGACCATTTCTTCATTGTCGATTGCTTGCAGAATTTTTCCGGGGTCGAGCTCCTGAGAAATCTTTTTAGGCTTTCCGCTAGGATTGCCGGACTGCCCCTTCTTGAAGCGGGTCGCGATCGGCGGCCTTTTGTATCCGACTTCATAATCATTCCTCTCATCAATCATCGCCCTGTTCCTTTTCAGCTTCGATGTCGCGAAAGAGCTTGCCGTCCGATACCCGGACCGCATCTTGGCCGGTCAGATCCTGCCAACGGCGGATCGCTGTATCGACATACAGCGGATCAAGCTCGACCCCGCGACAGATGCGGCCTGTGCGTTCGGCAGCGAGCAGTGTGGTGCCGCTACCCGGAAAGCAATCCAGGACGATATCGCCGCGGTTCGAGCAATCAAGCAGCGCGTCCATCACCAGTTGGACCGGCTTGACCGTCGGGTGCAGCTCCAGCACGTTATTGCCCTTGCGCGCCTGAGTACCGGCGCTGTCATACTGCCACACGTTGGTGCGGTGGCGGCCATTCTTCCCGAGCTCGATGTTGTTGGTGTGCCGCCCGGTGCCTGACTTGAAGACACAGATCAATTCATGCTGCGATCGATAGAGCGATCCCATGCCAGCCGTGCTCTTGACCCAGGCCACGATGTTCTTCAATTCGGCATAGACCTCGCGACCAGCGGCAAGAAGCCAATCCATGCACACGAAATGGATCGCGCCGTCTTTGCTGTAGTTTTTAAGGAGCGTACAGCTGCCGGTCAGAAAGCGAATAAACTCTTCTCGGCTGAGCTCACCCGGCACCCTGGGCGAACTCGCGGTGACGGACCTTTCCGTTGCCGGAAACGTGGCCATCGATGCGAACGTTGTAAGGGGGGTCAACGAAGACGACGTCAGCGCGCTCATCTTTCATCAATCTCGCAAAAGCGGCCTCCGACGTTGCGTCGCCGCAATGGAGGCGATGGCCCCCAAATTCCCAGACGTCGCCGACTAGGCAAACCGGCACCCCTGTCTCCGAGCTGGCATGATCGTTGTCCTCGACAGCTGCCTCGCTGAGTTTTTGGATCGCCAAATCGATCTCGGGCAGGCTGAACCCTGTGATCGACAGGTCAAAATCACGGTCGAGTTCTTTCAACTCGAGGAGACTTTCACCGAGCAGCCGCTCATCCCAATGAGCATTCTGCGCGAGCCTGTTGTCCGCAATCCGAAGTGCCTTCAGCTGTGCCGGCGAGAGATGCCGGATCTCGACAACAGGTATACGCGGCATCCTGAGTTTTTTGGCTGCCAAAACCCGTCCATGGCCGATGACTACCTGACCCCTCCCGTCCGCCACCACGGGCATCACGAAACCAAACTCCCGGATGGAATCCGCGAGCTGATTGACCTGACGCTGAGAATGCTGCCGCGGGTTCCGCGAATCCAGGATGAGTTCTGCCACCGCCCGATATTCAATTTGAACCTCGATCAGCCCGGCGTTGGTCGCCGCGTTCGATTCGTACGTCATCACTTGCTTACCTTCTTTGTCTGAGTTGCCGAATCCCCGGCGCGTCACTCTGGTCGGGAGCTCAGTATCCGGCGGCCCGGTAAACACGGAATTTTCCTAGCAGCACTCATCAAAAATGCTATAATTATTTCAGATACTTAAATGGTAAAAAATTTAGTCGACTAGCTCTTGCCCGCAGGTCGCAGCTCCCCAATCGCGCACTTTCGCCCCCGTTGAAACCCACGCCGCCCCCTATCCCGGTAATTCGCGAACGAGTTGTCGCCACTGAAGAGGCCGCGGAATTCAAGGACGTCAAACCTGAACTGTCTGAATCGGCGGCTGGATTGGTCTCCTCGCTTTAGGCCAAGTACTCGGCATTCTCCGATTGATCGCTAATTTCGGGCAGTACGTGCAGTCGATCAGCGATGACGTCTGGAAGCGGTTCCCGACGGCGGTCTGGGTGAAATGGTAATGAATGTCGCACTGATATGCCTGTGTATCTATACCGCCTCGCTCCTGTTCAAACACTCGCGCCGTTTCCCGCCCTTTTTCATTGTTGAGATACTGGTTCCGCGCCATTCGGGTTGTAGTAGCTGACCGGCTTGTCCGGAAACACGGGCCAAGGCGCAGCAATCCAAATTTGGCATCGCGGGTACGCAGCTAAATAGGCTTCTCAATTTTACACATGATGCAGGATGCGCGCGAGAAGGCCTTGTCGAAAACAAATATTGGGGCGGAAAGCATGATCGCGGTAGCCCGCAAGATTTTATTGTCGTTAATCCGAGAAACCGTATCTCTGTAGCCACCGGGAGGCCCCGAATTGGGGGCAAGGGCGCGAACGATCATGTTTCTCGTGGCGCCCGCCAGTGAAACGAAGGGTTCCCATAGGTATTCGCCCGTGTTGACGCTCACCGAGCTCCCAGCGGGAGCAATATAGGAAAATGCTTGCGGGGTCAGCATGCCAACGTGATCCACAGGCCTCAACATAGACCAATTTGTTCCTGTGAGTGTTGCTACTGTTGAACCTGCGTTTGGAGTAGCGATCAGGACGATGCCGCCCGGGCGCAACACAGAATACGCGTCTTTCAGAAATGCCGACTGATCGAAAATGTGTTCGATAACATGCCAGAGGACAACGATATCAAACTCGGCATCGCGATAATCATCCCTTGAAAAATAAGCGCTTCGAATATTGAGTCCAAATCTTGTACGGCCGATCAAGCTGTGGGACTCGCTTGGCTCGACGCCATAAGCTTCTAGTCCAGAATCCTTTGCCGCCAGCAAAAAACCACCCATGCCGCAACCGATATCTAGCAATTTTAAGGTCTGTTTCGGATGTCTTTCGCTTAGCTTCGAGATGATCGGGGCAAGGTGCCTTTTGTATTCATCTACATGTAGATGTTCTCGCCAATTTTCGTCGGTCAAATTTTCTATGAAAGCTCCCGGATCATAGGTAGGGTCTAATGCGTTGTACTGATCCTGCGACAATATTTTAAGTATGGATTTGCAGTTTCTGCAAACTCCGTAGTGATATGAATTCAACTCAAAACGTCTTCCGTAATCGCCTCTACAGGCGCGACACTTTGAAATGTCGAGCATTGGTTGAATCCAAATCAGAGGTCGGTACTAGGTAAAAAATGGCCGCCTGAACAAGGGATGTTACAACTTGAGACCGGCGCTATGCAAGAAGTGCCTTGGCTACGTTGGCTCCAGTCCGAACCTGCTCACTCAGGGGACTGTGAACTCAGCTGGAATGCATCGCGCCTCGAGCGCTTCTCGCCAGCCGCCGTTTGTGTCTCCTGCTGTCCTCACTTCGCTCACTCTTGACGCGCGCCCCGCCAAGAGCCGACCGAATCAGGCATCGACGCAAATGAGCGACAATCTTGCTGCAGAAAGGGACTGTAAGCGTCGTTCTAATTACTGCACAACCCGGATCTGGCGGCTGTCACGTTCGCGACCACGGAAGTGCTACGCTTTTACAAGAACAGCCTAACGTCGCGCATGGATCGCGTGCCGAACGACTCACCGAGCGCGGTCAACGGCCAAGCCGTGGGGGCTGCGGGTTGGATATGGGCGATCGAGGTCAGCCTGGACGCGGACGTGACGGCTGGGCAGATCGAACTGGAACTGTTCAAGAACGGAAAGCCGATCGGTTCCGAAGCGATGAAGGTTGCCATAACGAAAGGCGCCAGTGGCGTGAGGGCTGCACCGGCATCAAGAACACTAACCACTTGGATTATCGGGTAGCGCCCGGCGATCGTGTCCACTTCGAACTGTCGACGGACCAATCATTTGCTGGTCCCAAAAACCCGCTTTTCAATCTCATGATTGCGAACATCTAGGGAGCGCTTGCGTCGTGTTGCAACCCGACAAGTCGGCAGTTCTGCTCGGCGACGTGGAGCAACCGCCCGCTGCTTCAGCGGCCGAGATCGTCCCACCCTGTACCATTGCGTTTAGGGTGCCAATCCGGTGCCAATTCGCGGATTTGGTAGCAAACGCTGACTCCTAAGTAATTGTTATTGCAGACTGAAGGGTGGCCGAGTGGTTTAAGGCACCGGTCTTGAAATGCGAATTGCCACGTCGCCCTCCGTACGGCGATGTGGCGTGCCGTCCGGTTTTTCAGGTACTTGGCCCGAGTGGTTTAGTCGCGTGTTCAACGCTATCTGATGCTGTTGGCTGTTGTTTGGGGCCAAGCGTGGGGCCAAACGCAATCTGTAGCGGCTTGCCGATGCCGACCCCACCGCGCTTCAATGCGGCATGCCCGCCCTCACCCGCCGCAGCGATCCGGAAGCCCGCCAGGAGTGCTGGCAGGTCTTCTACGGCGATGTGCGCGCAGGATGGATCGGCGAGCGCGCTGGCGTCCCGTACGACGAAGACGGCTGGGGCTGGGCCTGCGGCTTCTATCCAGGATCAGAGCCGCGCGAATGCACCAGCGGCGCGGCGGCCACCTTCAAGGAAAATCGGAGAAAGATCCAAGCATTAGCTCGCCTCCGTTGCGCGAGACGGTCAAACCGCAGGTCTTGCATTTTCACGAAACGAGCGGGATTGCCCAGAGTTTCTGAGCTCGAAAGGTGCAGGCTTTGCCAGAGCGCCTCTTCGCCTGCTGGGGCGAGCATGGCGAGCGTCGGTCCAACCAACCGTAAGGGCAGCAATTATGAACAGGGGCGTCCACGCCGGAGCAATCACCACCGCGCCCATGGTTTGCCCCATAAGTGTCGCCCCGAGCAGCACAAAGCCAATTTCGCTCACGCCTATTTTTGCTAGACCAAGTGCCACGATGGCGACCACGATAGCGCCGCCGAGAATGCCAAATGAAACCCAAAACTGCCAAAACGAGTTTGTGAGCAGATGGCTTGTCTTGCCCTCGGCAAAATTGAGGGTCATACCCCGAACGCTGTCAGTGTCCTCCGCATTCATAGCCATATTTTCGAGTACGGGCGAGAACGCGTCCATGGCGTAAGGCGTCATTTCCGCGTCGCCTCCCAATCCGAAGCCAAAGAAAGGACTGATTTCGGCCATGCTGGACGCAAGACGGTATGGTCCAATCTGACGAGAGTAGAAGCTGTCTCCCTTGACTATGTCCTCGATCAATCCTCCGAACTCGTCGGCGGCATGCATAAGCAGCGCGGGCGAGGCGATGACAGCGACGAAGCAGGCAAACAGTGACGCCGATTTGAACAATCGCACGCCTGGATTTGCGCTTCTTCTCAATCGGTGAACGATCAATCCGATCACGCAGATGGTGACGGCATAGAATATGGTGGGCGAGCGGATGACAAAGATCGCGAATGCGGTCAGCAGTGAAGCGACAACAAGCCGTTTAATTCCAAACCTATCCACATCGGCGAGCAACCACCCGCACAGCGACAGGCCCCAGAAAATGCCTACGAGTGACGGTTCTAAGGCGAAGACAGTTGCTCGCACAGCGCCGTAGAGCTGCAAGTCTCGTGTCGTGTCATCATAAAACTCCCGGTGGATCACCGACCGGACTGCATCGACGAACGGTCTTAACCCGAAATAGACCTCCAATGTCGCGACGACCAGAATGAGGACGGCCACAGACAGGAACAGGCGAGAAATCGTTCGCGAGTGCAACGAAGACAATCCGAGAAAGAGGCCGTAATTGGTGATGAGGGCCACGTACAACTGAGCCATCGAGAGCAGTCGACGTGATGGGTCAGCCGCGTACGGGATTGACAAAGCGAAGAATGCCACGGTTGCTGTAAATAGAAGAAAGCTGGCCATGAGCGCTCCCGTCGAGAGCCGCCGCGATTCGAGACAGATCAGGACGAGAGAAGTTGCGAACGCCGCAACATATGGAAACAAGAGAGTTCCTGAGGCAAAAAGATGGATGGACAGGAAGAGCGAGAGCAGCGCGGCAACGCATAACGATATGCGGAGATAGGTTCCGCCGAGACGAACGGACCTTGCGCGTGATTGCGCTGGAGCGTGCATGTTCCTCCGCCATACGTTACCGCCGGATTACCCGGTGGCCGTTCGAGATTACTACGTGCCGCCGCCCGAAAAACCTCAGCTGCCCGCCCCATAACGGACTAGGTAGGTATGTGTTCCTTCTGCCCGCCAGGGTTCACAGGCGGATTTTGCGGTGAACCCAGTGGATCTCGGATATAGGTGCTCGGAGGGAGCGCCGCCGCAGGTGCAGGCGTGCTCGCCTTCCCACGGCCGATCAGGATGGCTTTCACAAACCCAACCGCAGTCCTCGCAAGCCCCTAGCGGCTTCCCGTCCGGCCAAATCGGCGGGATCATGGGCGCATGCCCGCCCTCACCCTCCGCCGATCATCGGACCATCGCCAAGAATGCTGGGAAATCTATTACGGCGACATCCACGCCGGAGCGATCACCGAGCGCGTCGGCAATCCGCACGATACCGAGGTTCTCGACATGCATGGGCCGGACGAGGTATTGATGCACGCCCCGCACATCTCTGTGGCGGAAACGTGCGAACAGTCCCGCGAGGTAGGCTCGTCAATCGGGGCCGATGTGCAGCCTCTATAGCCCGAATCGTGGCATAATATATTCAGCGGCACGTTTGTGATCTCGCGTCGCTCTCCCGAACTACACCCCGTCGAGGGCCGACGGGGTTTTTTCGCGGGTCAGGTGAATGTGCAATCTGTGTTCGATCACGACCAACCAGGCCGCCATTATCGCGCTCTTTCGGGTGATGAACCGATACGTCGGCAACCTGCCGCCGATGCCCGGCGTATTCCCTGACTATCCGGCTCCGGTGGTGCGCAACGCGGGCGGTGAGCGCGAGATGGTGCTCATGCGCTGGGGGATGCCGCCGCCACCGCGCACGGGAGGGCCGCCGGTCACGAACATCCGCAACATGTCCTCGCCGCATTGGCGCGGCTGGCTCAAAGTCGGAAAACCGGTGCCGTCATTTGACCTTTTGTGCGTCCGAGCTATTGGCCGGTGCGGCGTCGAGTGACTGGCCTTTGCGATAGGCGGCCTTGTGGTATTGATTGCCTTGTTTTGTGATCTTTGTTGTCCAGCCGGTGTTCCAGGTAATCACCGCGGCATCACCCTCTTCCTTCCATGTACCGGTCATGCCCTCGCCTCGCGTTGCTTTCGCCGCGCCGCCACTGGACAGCGCAATCCCGAAGGGTTTCCCAGCCGCTGAGGCGAGACCGGTGATGGACATTTACGACGGCGCGGACTGGATCGAGATGGACATAGATTCCCTCATGGCAGCGATTGACGGTGGAGCCGAAGGCGAAATCGTGAAAGCCGAGAACGATTCCAGTTCGAAGCATTACGTCAGACCGGCAGGCGAGCCGACAAGTCAGATCGACGTTAAGGCTATTTGCCCGTCGTATCAACTTTCTTCTTTTCGTCTTCGTTCATTTTTTTGACAGTCGGGCTCTGGTTGCTCTCGCCGGTTGTCTGAGTTCTTGTGGCTGGCGGGCTGGCGTTAGGGACAGATGTTTGCCCCTGCGGCGTCTCCGCGGGTCGCGTTGCTGTGGCGGGTGATGGGTTTGTTTGGGAGGCCACCTCCTGAACGTTCGAAAGAAGCACGCTTGAGATTAACGCCGCAAGTGTCGTCACTCTTGTATTCATCTCACCCTCCTTCCAAAGAAACAGAACGCTCGACTAGTCTTAGGTTTCAAGTTTCCTGCCGATCGGCAGTGCCCGGATGCGTTTTCCGGTTGTTGCGAAGATCGCGTTGCAAAGGCCAAGGCCCATGAACTGAAGCTCTCATTGAAGACATTGTGGGCAAAAAAACGTTCGCAAGTCTTGGCCCGTCGCGCTTGGCTCAATCGCCGTCAACTTCATTGGAGAACCGCAAGCCGTGCATGCCGGTCCTTGGTTTTGTGTGTCCAGCATGCGTCAGCCCTCAGTGCGGCGCCCTGAGTTCGCCAGCAAACCATCCCACGCAAGCCGATTTCATAGGGTCGCTGGCAACGACTTCGTTTTTTACCGAGGCACACTTAGGGCATTCGAACAGGCGATCCTCAAGGCCGATTGGACCCGGATTGATGCGCGCAAGCATCATGCGCGATGTACAGTACGAACAGCGCGGGCGCTCGATGGGCGTGAGTTGCGGACTAGGCGTGAATTGATATTTTGACATAACGCTTCCCATTGTTGGGCGGGAGCGCAAAACTCTCTGTCACCGGTAACAGCCGAGGGCGGGCGGTGATGGAACCAGCATGCTCCTCCGAGTTCCGGAGCCGCTGGTCAATATTGCTCACGTTCCAAAATTAAAGCGGCAGACAAGAAAACGGCATCAGCTCGGGGGGAACTGAGGCCGTTTTCTAAAGAATCGCCATCGGGGAGGGGCAATCCATGGCGCACTAAGGCGCCCAGCAGGCATTCGTTCCATTTTGAGATTTGGACGACACGTGGTTAGCTCGATCAGAAAAGGCCGGACCAAGGTCGCTAAGCCAAGGAGGGAGCCCAATGAATTCAACAGGAGCGTCTTTTCAGACTGAACTAATCGAGTTGATGAAGGCAGTCCTTGACGATGCCACCGCAACGCTTCCAGAAGCGAAGCGCACGTCGGTAACGAAAGCCGAGATCGCTTCGCATATTCTTGCATGCGCCGCGAAAGGCGAGCGAGACCCGGTAGCGCTGAAGATGGCCGCTCTCTTAGCCGTCGTGGAGTGTTCGCATTATTCTCACGACATCTCACCGGAACGCCGCGCAGTCTGAGCGTCTAGCACAGCGGCTAATCGCCGGGGCCGCGAGGCATCGCCCGTGCGGCGGCGCACTGTCAAATTTTAGCGTACCACGGGGACGCGCTACGCGACGTGTGCCGAACAACGTGACTATGCCGAACCAGCCTGCCCTAGAGTCTGGACGCACAATGACGTTTCGCTGGTACCGACCCGGAAGGTATATCGTTTGATCAGGGCCATCTCGCCGTCGGGCGTGCTTGCCTCGACGTTCTCAAGAGTTAGCTCACGGTGCCGGTTGGCTTGGAAAAGAGAATCGGTCTTTAGCTGGATAAACTTAAAGCCTCGGAGCGCTTTCCACCCGTGTAATCAACCAATCTTCGTCTACTGCCGAAAGCTGGGCTTCGCCGGTCTTTCGGCAAATAGGGCATCGCAGAATTTCAACCCAATGATCACGGGACATCCGAAAATATGCGGCGCGACCGTTCTTTGTTCCGGCGGCGGGATCTTACTTGCGGTTACCATAGCTAGGCTCATCGCTTTCGATCATCACCGCGCGCATTATGTATTCGGCGGCTAAGACATGCAGTTGCTGCCGAGCTTCATCGTCGGTCATGCGCGCAGCATGGGCCCGGCATTTCTCGGCCTGATCCCGAAGATAAACGGAGCGTTCGGACATTGGCCCATCCCCTAGGTTGGAATCATTTCCGCACCACCCGGTCGGCCTCAGAGGCCGGGTTGATCGCGTGTATCCTTAAGTGCGGCAATGAGGGGAGTTTGCGAGAGGTTGCCGTCGCAGTCTGTGAAGTAGTTCACACAAAGGCTCTCATTTTTTGGAAAGCGGACCCTCTAAACGGAACCGTTTTCTCGCTAGTGTTTGAGAATCGTGTCAACCGCCCTGACACACCCCCAAAGACGGCCCCAGCTTCCTTCCCCGGGACTGGGGCCGTTTCTTTGAGGTGCGACCGAGGGGTGCTGGCCTGCTTCGAACCCTAGTGGCCTATTTTGCTCTGCGGAATTGACTCGCAATTCCAGGGATAACGGCGGCTGGTAGTGATGCAATGCTCGAGCCCCCAAAATACAAGTTCGTCGATAAACTGCGGCCTCCTTGCTCCCGATGCGGGAGGCCGTTGGTGCAAACTCGGATCGAACCTGAGGAACCTGGATTCGATCTGCGCATATATTATTGCGCGGTCTGCAAATCCCATGAAACCGTGATATCGCCGATCTGAATAGACCGTTGGCGGCAAACCCCCCGACGTTATCCGGCGGCCCCGTGAGCGGGAACTAGCCCTCAGCATTCAAAGGGCAATGAGGCCTGATCTTCCGACCAGTCGATGACCTCGAACATCATTCCGCGCTTGAGCATTTCCGCTTCGAGGTCAGCGGCGTGATGTCTCCAATCGGGGGTCTCACGAACGCGGAATTTAGTTTCCGATTCCTGCCGCTTCAGTGCATCGTCGGCCGCGAGCGCGCCGCGGATGGCCTCGTACATCAAGGTAAGGCTGCTGTTCGTGAACGCCTGATAATTCATCGGGGCCCTGCCCTACGAAAAAGCCGCCCCCGGGTTGAGACGGTGACGGCTTTCCAATTCGCACAATGTGACCACCAGAAGGTCAAGCTGATGGTGCTCAAGAATGGTTAATTCACGATTAAGCCGCACAGTCTCGACAGCTCCCTGAGTCAAATCCGCAATCTTTCGCGGTCGGCGGTTCTCTAATTTGTCCTGGGGATAAGACGCTAGTTTCGCGAATAGCGTTCTTGCTTCCTCTTGCCTGCTGGTTCGACGAGGGTTCAAGCTCCGGCGCTGGCTAGTCATCGGGAGAATCCTCATGACTTCAATGATCACCGAGCATGCCGCCGAAGTGCGGGTTAGACGTTACGGCGATATCCCCGAGTGCGATGTTGTCGTTGCTTTCCGCGGCCAAGAAATCTCGATCAGGTGTCGCGACTATGACCAAGCAGTCAAATGGGCGCGGATCGAATGCAAGACCTACAAGATTGCAGGCGGGTTCACTATAGAACGCTGATCAGGGCGACAGCCCGACAAAGCTCCTATGTCTGGCAGCTTACGGCGGTCACTGACCTGGCCGGCGACCGTGGCTACGCGCAGGCTCAAACTAGATTTTGCAAGATCAGCGTCATAGCGTCGCCGGCCGGCATTGTCACACAGCTCAACACCGAGGATTCGTATGCGGGGACCGGCGCGGTGGCCGTGGCTATCAGGATGTACGGGAGTATTTGCGCCCAACGGCTCGGAATGAAACCGCAGACCTAATCGCCAAGCCCTCACGGACGGCTTTCGCGCGCGGCAAGGGCGTGCAGCGGGCTAACGAGGGCGCACCGGCCAAATGGCGACTAGTCGCCAGCTAAGGCCGCCCTAATAAACTTAAAAATAATATGTTTTCCGGTGGGCGGTTCTTACCTTCCCCGCGACGGAGAAAGTGGCCTTGCATATGCTTGTTGGTGGATTCGGCGTCTTTGGCATTCACATCCAATATTGGATGCCCATAGCCGCGTCGATTGTTGCGGTCGCCGTCGCCGTCGGTATGCGAAGATGACGGCTGTCCGATCTAGAGCCGCGGTTCACCTGCCAAGCTTGCGGCCAGAGAGGCGCCTGCGCCCTGTGGCCGCAGCTTCGTCAGCCAACTCAGGTGAGATATCGGGATCGTCTGTGATGCGTTGCCTGATCGAATAGGATTTGCCGTCTCGACCGATGCGCTCAGTGACCCATATGGGTCACCTGAATTTCTGGCCCTCCGAACGGTTTTCAGACCAATGCCAATTTCGGCAGCAATCGAGCGATTTGACTTCCCTGGATTCGCCTTGATGGCCTCAGCCGCTCGAACACTGCTACCACAAACCTCGCGCTCGGCGCTTTGGCGGCGGGTGATCAGAGGACAGTGGCTCCGCGAGGTCGCGCACATTGTCGTCGGGGGCAAGACGCGAAGTGGTTGCGGGCGGATGAACTATCCGAAATTCGGATGGGCCGGTATCCAGCGGGGCACTTTCCTCTTCTGCGCTACGCTGAAGCAACGCAAATGCCTTTTCGTGATCCGCCGCATCGTCAGATTTGAGCAAATCTTGAATTTCTTGATAGCCTTTCTCGGGGACGCTCACCTCACCAAGTCCCGGTACGTCGAGAGTCACCGACCAACCGACCACGCGAGGCATCGCCTGCTGCTCGTCGGCTTGAGCGACGTTGGGGAGAACGAGCATTATTGCCACGAGACTTCCCGCTATACGCATACCCGCAAAGGTTTTCAGTTTTTTCATCGCCACATCCGTCGCCATAAATCGCGCCCAACGCGACAGGTAGGTGCCGGAAGTGTCTGAGGAAACGTGCAGCCGCCTCACATAAATGCGAATTTAATGGGATCACCCGATCGCCATTCGAGACATCCGATAGAACTATTTGCCTGCCCGGTCGGACCGCGCTTCAATGGCGCATGTGCAAGCTCTCCCGCCGCCGGCATCCCGAACGCCAGGACTGCTGGCCACATCCACTTGGCGTCCGCATCGGGCGCGCCGCCCCCTGAGGCTATGCAGAAGAGGAAATGAAAGTATGAACCATTCGCAATATCGCGAGATTGCTGCCGCCATCATCATCGACACAGCTGGCCGGTTTTTGCTTCAGCAGCGCGACGATATTGTCGGCATCATACACCCTGGCAAAGTGTCACTGTTCGGTGGCCATCGCGAAGGCGATGAGACCTATCTGGAGTGCGTGGTACGGGAGATACATGAGGAAATCAGCTACTACGTTCCAGCCGAGCACTTTGAGCATCTTGCGAGCCTGGATGGTACGGACCTTGACGTCGAAGGCGGGGCGGTCCGCGGTGAGTTTTTTATTGCACGCAACATCCCAGTCGACGAGTTGGTGATCACCGAGGGATCTCTTCTGATTATCAAGCCGAGCGAACTTGCCCAAATGGACCGTAAGCTGACACCTTCGGCAAAGTTTGCAATTAAGACCTACTTTGATACACGCATGTGCGCCTGATAGCGCGGAGCAGCTTTCTCGCGCGCGAATCGCCTCCCGCGGCAGCTTGTCACCCTCGAGGATGCCGCCAGATATATCCAAAAGCTACCGAAGGCCGAACAGCAGATCGAGGACTGGCAGACGGCCGTTGAAGTCTTGATCTTGGTCGCCGAAAGCAATGGCGGGCCGACCATGATGGCGCGAATCGGCGTCATGCGAGCGCTGAACCGGAACGTCGAGCGCGTGTTCACGTCGCGAAAAGATCATTATTGGGGAAAGCGCAAGCTGGCGCGCGAGCGATCATGAACCCGCACTAACCCGACGTGGTAGCCGACTGCTTTGTGTTCGTTCTGCAACAGCTTTCTTGTTCCGCGCATGGAACAGTGTTTTGACCGTGCAGCGCGGGCGAATAGCGGGTAGGCTCCTGCACCGGGGCTGAGCTATTTCAATTTTTTCCAATCAATTTTGAGCCCGGCGAGCCGCTGGGCATACTGCCGGCGGCTCTTTTATGAGGGTGGCGTGATGAATTGGAAGCTGGAGCTCGACACACTGGTTGAGAGCACGATGGCGTTTGCAAGCGACGTCGAGCGTCAGCGGATTCCAGACTTGCCCGTTGCTGTCAGGACAGCCGAGCAAGCGCTTGCCGACACACCGAAACCGATCCCGCTCCCCGCTGCCATTACGCCAGCGTCAGAACGCGACGAAATCCGACAGCGCGTGAGCGATTTCAAAGCTCATCAGGAAAAAATGGCACGCCAACGCGAGGACTATTATTTGCAAATGAAGACCAAGATGCTGGCGCCGGTTGATCCTGGTCCAGTGTTACCCAAAGAAAATCCGCCGCCGGCGTGAACCGGCCGCCCTCACTTCAATAGCAGGTTTCCAGCCGACTCTTTGCCGCGGTCGCTGATGATGTCATAGGTGATCTTGGCGCCATCCGGCAGGCCGTCCATACCAGCTTTCTCGACTGCCGAGATATGAACGAACACGTCCTTGCCGCCGGTGTCCGGCTGAATGAAGCCGTAGCCCTCAAGCTGTTCCCGGAAGGTTTAGGCGCGGTCTGGTGATTTGCGACGATTGCCAAGCCCTCGCGGGCGGCTTTCGCGCGCACAATGCCGCACGGACCCTTACAGCCGTTGCAGTGAGTTGGTTGATCGAAGGTGCTGCCAGTTGCCATTCCTGCGATTCATTGCTCCACTGGGCTACGGCGTGAGAGGTGATATCGTCTGACTGGCAGTTAGCGCAGACGCGGGGTTGACCGAGTCGCTGGCCGGTTGCCAATCTGTGCCGGCTCTGGGTTTGAGTTGAACGGATTGAGAAGTAAAGATTGTCTCATATTCTTCCCCTGACGACCTGAACTCAGACCTTGCCCGTGCTGGCCACGATCGAAACAATAAGCCGGATCATTTGACCGCTCATGACAACCGGTCCGGCTCCACGTCGCTAACGGTGGCGGGGCCGCCGGATGAGGAATTCGAAGGACACGCGAACAGCTGTCGGAGCGGGTCAGGACCATTTGGCGCGTGCGCTCTGCCCGATGTCTTTGAGCTTTGGTGGCCGTCGGCGTTGACTTTTACCGAGGTGTTTGACACGGGGAAAGCTCCACAATGAATTCACTCGAACACCGAATGCATGTGAACCTGATGTAGGTTCGCAATCAGCCGACACGATTAAATTGAATTTTAGATTTCGGTGCGTCCAAGAACGCCAGACGAGAGCCCGCAGTGCAGTGCACTCGCAAATAGATCGCGCTCCATCAGTTGATTGGGGACTTCGCATCCAGATAGTTGCCATACAAAGCTTTAGAGCGCCTAGTTCTGAAGGCGAAGGGGAAATGACGATGAGGACTCTGCTGATCCTTGCCGCGATCATCGGCTTTTCGGCGTCTGCCTTCGCTGAAACCGGCGCGCCCAGGATTGGTGGCAACCGCAGGCGCAGGTAAAGCCGCGGGCAGCAATGGGCTGCAAACTCGTAGGTACGGTCAAAGGGACCAAGCTCTGGGCCGGCGACTGCGCGGCCGCCGTGGATCCGGCACCGCGTCCGACCGCGGACGGCCGGACACTTGGCAACGCAGAACCCCGCCAGTTTCCTTGCAGAGGATCAACCAACAGGTTCGGAGATCGCGGCGGACATCCCCTCCTCCGCACGCGTTTGATTGCATTGCACTTTGCGGTCCAGGCCCGAAAAGCTACTGTCGGAAACTACGGTCGGAAGGGTTTGGCGTGCAGCGCGCCGCAGAACTCCAGGTTTTTCCGATGACCTTCGAAACCGAGGGGTAGGGACTCTTTTCGAACGCAACTGGGTCGCCTTTGCAGTTGACTGCCGTCCTAAGCAGTTATCGTTGATATCGATATGGCTGATTTCGTTCGGCTTTGGTGTCCGCCTTTGATCGTCTGATACCGCTGTGTCCTGCCACATATCCAAGAGTTGGGTAGCAAAATGGTAGCAGACGCACGCGGCTTCCATTCCTCGCGTCCCTGACTTAAACGAGTAACGGATTATCTATCCGCGCCACACATAAAAAATGCTGTCTTTTCAAATTGTTGCGTGGTCATGTCGCAATCATGTCGCAACGGCCCCATCCAGATTCTCGCGTCTCAAACTGCGAAGATCAAAAAAATTTCGGGGTCATGCCGCCCCAATCGCTGTGCTTCGACTAGACTGCGACGGCGATCAGAGCGCGTCGTGCAAGCGAAGCAATCGCGCCGATGATCTAGAATACCTTGCGAAGGCGCGGGGCAATTATGAACGACACGGCAGCTATCCAATACGACATGCCGGCGACGCTGTACAAATGGCCCTCTCTTGAGCAGCGACGGATCGCTACCGGTGAAATTATCGGGGCTCACCGCATTTTCGAGGGTACGCTTGCGGGGTGCATTCGAGAGTTTCTGGCGAAGCCCATCAGTCAGCGCCCGCTATATGAGATATTTACGGAGCGGCAGCCTGGATTGCGCGACACAATTCTGGGCGCGAACTACATTTTGGAGATCGCCGAGGGCGAGGATTTTCCGAAGGAGTAGGCCTATCCGATGCGCACTAAGTCACGCGAGACGATCTATGGCAATTCGGTCCGGCATTCAGCGGAAGTCGCGGCCGAAGCGCGGAAGGTGGCCTCACTGTCGCCGCTGGTGGTGACGTTCGGCGCCGGCGCCACGCTCACGGCGACCGGCGAGGGTCTCGTTGCGCCGAACGCGCGGCTGCAGCTCGGTTCGATCGAGGCAAAGACGATCGCGCAGGATGGCGGCCTGGTCGCGGAAATCCCCCCGGGCCTGCGGGCCGGCGTTCAATCGGTGCGCGTCGTGACCGGCGAGGCGACCGCGCCGGCCGGTGCGGTCGAATCCGCCGCGGCGGTGTTTGTGCTGGCGCCCCGCGTCGCCGACGGCGCGGTCTATGGCAGCTTCATCGACCCGCGAACAAGCGAGCGGATCGAGACGATCACGGTTAATCTCGCGCCGACGCCGCGCCGGGGCAAATAGATTTCAGGGGGCTACTGAGCCAGAGCGGGAAGAAGTCGCGCGCGTCCGGAAAAGGACGACCCGATCTTCGGCTGTGCCACGATCTCAAACCGTGTTTTGCTGAATCCCTTATCGTGGCCGGATAGGATGTAGCAATCATCCCGTTCGCCGTACACTTCGTATTCGTGGCCGACGACCAGCACGCTGCGCTGCAAGGTATTGTCGATGCATCGGACTATCATGTCGACACCTTTCGCCGTTCGATTTCATCTTGCAGCCAGTCGAAGACGACTTCGCCCCGCATCAAGGTGAGCGTGACCCGCCAAATCATTCCCTCGCGGGTGGATATCAGGTATGGCGTCATGGTTGTCTCCTTGTAAGAGGCAACCGCGCCGTCGCGACTAAAACCTTGCTTGGGCCCGATCGAAGAGACGCCGAGCTGTTTGCGAAAAGAAACGGCCGCAGCGTGGGTAGAGCCGGGGCCGAAGTGGATAGGGAGGAAACTGTGCTACCGGACCCACTTGGGTATGGCGACTTTCGCGGACGTGGCCAAGCCAAGCATTGCGGGCACGCAATCAACAGGCAATCAGTTTCAAACACGGCGGTCACTCCCTAAGGCCTGCCGTAGATCGAACCCACGAAACTGGAGGCCGTTCCCGACCTTCGAAGAATCCTTGCCGGTTAGCCGGCTCTCCCACGAACATTTGAGTGGAACTGTGGGGGGTAATTTTAATTGATCTACCAGGTCACAGCGTGACGGGCACCACCGTCCTTTGAACCCGCGGCTGGGCTGTGCTCATGAGAAATACGCGACATAGAAAACCCCACAAGAGAACAGATTATCCACCGTGCCTACGAACTCTGGGAGCGAGCCGGGAAGCCCGACGGCAGGGACCAGGAGTTTTATCATCAAGCTGAACAAGAGCTACGGAACGCGGATAAATCTTCCCCACTTCACACTCCCGAAAACCTATAATTTGGGTAATCGCCGCGTCGAATGGGGATCGGGTGAACCGCACAACGGCGCTGGCATTAAAGCGCATTCCGGACTCAACTCGGACATCGAACTAGGTTCGAAATCGATTGGGGCTTCAACCCAAAGGAGTCGGCCATGAGCGAAGACGCCCCGTCGCCCCCATTCGTCTACGAGGGCCTTGGTCCGGCTCCGGAGCTTAAGCCCACCGTGGAAAAAGTGTCTGAGGCAGTGAAAGGCACGGCGCAGCGTGTCGGTGACGCGATCGATGCTGGCCGGAAGCCGGGAATGCCGTTGAGCATCTTGAGCAACATCGCTCGCGAAGCACCTCTCGGTTCGCTGTTAGTCGCGTTTCTGTTGGGCGTTGCCTTCGCCCGCCGCAGATAAACAGATAAACTAGGGCGAAATCTTTTTCGGCCCTAGCGCATTGCGCGAGGCCTCTCTTTAGCTCCGTGGCCTGACACCTTCAGTCGAGGGCAAGCCCAGGGTCTCGCGAAGATGGACGACAGAGACCTTTCCGAGATCCTTAAAGCCGAGCAGTATTTCGTCCGATGTTTCGCGCACGTCGCCAACTGTTTTTAAGCCAGCGGCTGCCAACAAAGTGCGAATGCGCGCCGGCAACTCGACGTCGTCGAGGGGCGTATCATCCGGCAATTCTGGCGTTGGAGGGCGCATGGTTCGGTTGTACCTTATGGCAGTCCAACTCTTTTCATCAGAGGCTTGTCGTTCCGCCCACCGCGGCCTCGATAGCCTCTACCAGTCGCTCGATCAGAAATGGCTTTTGCAGCATGGGTCGGTCGTAAAACCTTGCTGGTAGGCCCTTTGCCCCATAACCGCTAGCGAAGATGAAAGGCAAACCGCGCCGTTCAATTATTTCCGCCACCGGGTCTATCCGGTGACCTGCCAAATTAATATCCAAAAGGGCGACGCGAAACTCCGCCGACTGCGCAAAGTTTAATGCATCGCCAATATTGCCGGCCTCTGCCGCGACAGTATGACCCAGTTCTTCGATCATACCCGCCACCATCATCCGAATCAGCGCTTCGTCTTCGACCAGTAAAAACGAGATGTCGCGCGCTTGGGATATCACCGTTTGCAATCGCCTTGCTGTGGCTGTTGCCAAATCTCGAGCGCCCCGCTCAGTCCTTGTAGGGGCAAACTTCGACGCGGCGCGCCTATGAAAATATCGCCTAAAACAATCCGACTGTCATAAGTCCAAAAAGGGCCCGTTAGTTCCGTCAGACGACTAATCGTCGTCCAATTCTAAGGCGTAGCCTTGACTATTGACCACCTTCCCATCCTGCGTGATCGGCGCGCACGCGACGCCCGAAAGGGAGAATAACCCCCGGCCCGGCCGGCTTTGACATTCGAACATTCGAATGCCCTGCTTGCGATCACGTTCATCAGCGTGTCGGCGCGCTTGCCGATCCGATGAGCTCTCTAGCAATGGCAGGATGGCTCCGGGGTGAATTGCGCGCGCCAACGTAAGTGACCGACCACCGACAATTTCTCTACCTTGCAGCGGCGTCGGTCGCGGGAGTCGCTTGTGGTATCGTGGTCGTCGTCACCATGCTGTTTATCTAAGGCCGCCTCAGTTGGCGGCCTCTTTCTTTGCAGGAACCTGCAAGCCGCGCTGGCGCTTCAATTTCGAGGCTCGGACAACCTCACGTCCTTAAGCGGAAATGCGACCTCAATGCAGGCCGCAGGATGATGACTGTCCCAATTCCCCGCCGCGAGTGTCAAAGAAACGGCCTCAGTGCGGGCTGCACACTGGGGCCGTCTCATTTCTGGATGCCATAGGTCGGCTGTGGCACCCGTTGCGACTATTTAAGGACAAGGGGTCAAAAGAAGAGCATTAACGGGGCGAAATTTGACTTTTCCACTATCTGGCCTGTTTCCGACCTCGGTGGCCTGGTTTGAAAATCGCAGTGGCCTGATTTGGATTGTTCACTTCGGAACCGACCGCCCGGCATCTGCATATAGGATTGGAAGTGCAAACCCTACGGTCAGGACCCGTAAGCACGAGGTTGTATCATGCAGCGTCGCCGATCTGTTCCCCACACGTTCGAGGAAAATATCGCAGCCGAGAAAGCCAAGCTCGAAGCCCAAGTTGCCAAGCTAAGACATGGTCCTCAGAAGGACGCACTGCTTAGAAAGATCAGGCAACTTGATACCGCGGCCCATATCAGCGAATGGCTTTCCTCTCCGGGGCTTCAACCACCAGAACCAGCCTAGAGGGAGTAAGGCCGCCTCAGTTGGCGGCCTCTTTCCGTCAGCTTCTGGCAGATATTGTTGCAAAAGTCGAAAATCGAACGACGCCAGAAATCTCGCGAAAGCAGATTTCTAGACAGCTCTACCGCTGCAACGCTCTGCATCGCCGATGCGAAGGTCCGTGATCGTTTTCATGGGAAACAATGAGGATCCTCACATCTCCGTATACAAAACGCATCAGCAGTCCTAGGAAATTTCGTTCGTCACCCCAAAAAGACTTTTGCAACAATATCGGCGCCTTTGAGACATGCCGATCGACTCCAAGCATGTCTGTTTATCGGAAGACCTGAAGTGAACGGCCGACTGTCAAAACGACGCTTTTGATCCGCAGCAGACTTCGTGTGAACGACGTACTGGCTAAGGTCACCACGTTCCTGATTTCGGACATTTGGGCCTGGTCCGGATGCGCGCGCCGTGGGATTGAAGCGAAGGCCTTGCAGCGGCCGTTGCCAGACGACGCGTTGAAAATGAGGGGTCGATAAGGAGGACAAGGCTGCGGTGTGAGGAAGAGATTCCTAATTCTCTGGTCACCCAACGGGAACTGGCTCGAGTGCCTTTCGTTCGGTCGCAGCGAGCCCCGAGTACAGCCTAACGTACTCCGCTGCCATCCTCCCTGCTGTGAACCGTCGCTCGAATTGCGTGCGCACCAGACGCCGGTCGAGGTTGCTCAGCCGCCCGAGGGCCTGAACGGCTTCCGCTTCCCCGTCCACGACATAGCCGGTTGTACCCTCATCGATGACTTCCGGTACGGAGCCTGCTCGGAAGGCGATGACCGGGGTTCCACAAGCCATCGCTTCGATCATGACCAGGCCGAAAGGCTCCGGCCAGTCGATCGGAAAGAGCAAGGCCGCGGCGCCCCCGAGAAACCCCTCCTTGGTTGCGTCGTCGACTTCGCCGACGATCTCGACCTGATTGCCGTCAATCTCAGGCTCCAGACGTTCCTTGAAGTACTTTCTCTCGCCCCGTGGCACCTTCGCCGCAATCTTGAGCGGCATTCCTGTCGCACGCGCAATGCGAATGGCGGCTTCGGGCCCCTTCTCGGCGGTAAGCCGGCCAAGAAAGGCAAGATAGGAGCCCGGTTCGAAGTTGGGGCGAAAGGTCTCGGCGGGGAGGCCGTGATATACGGTCCCAAGCCAGTTTACGTTGCCAAGAGGCGCGCGTTGATTGTCGGATATCGAAACGAACGGAGCACCGGGAAAGCGGCGGATCACATCCGGCAACCCCGGCAAATCCAGCCGGCCGTGCATCGTGGTAACGAACGGCACGCCGAGCCGGCTGAGCAGTGGCAGATGCAGCCAGTCGATATGCGCATGGATCACGTCAAAATCGCAGGCATGCTGCGCGACCGCTTCGAGCAGAACCGCCAGTGCCGCTACCGGGTCCGAGCGGGGACGTCCAAGGCGGAGCGCTCGAGGCCAGACGGAATTGAGGTTCGCGCGCGTTTTCGAATCACCGCTTGCGAACAGCGTGAGCTCGTGTCCAAGCTCCACCAGCTCATCGACCAGCCAGGCGACAACGCGCTCTGTGCCGCCGTAAAGTTTCGGCGGAACACTTTCCGCCAGAGGAGCGATCTGTGCAATTCGCATCGGATTCCCACCTTATGCAACGTCGGGTCGCGGCTTTGCTGAAGACGCCATGCTCTGCGAGCGCAGATTGGTTGGTTACGACCATCATCGTCAGAGGGTCGCCACGGAGTAATGCTTGAAGAGTAAAATTCCAAACTCGTAAAGTAGTTTCAATCAGAGCCGTACGCGCGCCTGGGGGCGACTCACTGTGCAAGCTCGCCATCCGTCATCGCAAAGCAGCTAGGGCGCACCGAAGAGGCCGTCAGAAATCGTGCGGCCTAACTCGGTATTTCGCTTAGGCGCGAGTCGTCAATCGCGGAGTCCGAAGGACCGGGCGTCGATTGACCGCGACCTCCTTTTTGGAGAGGTCGGGCGCCGCCGCGCGGTGGTGCGTCCGCACGTATTGTCTCCGAACGACGCGAAAGCGTCATTGCGCCGGAACTTACCAACCCAAGATTCATTGTTGTCGGACTGCTGGTTTCTCCGAAGCGGAGCGTCGGCGAATGAAACGCCTGTTTGTCGCAATTATTCTTTCGGTCTGGCTCGCGCTTCCGGCGCTCGGAGCCAGGCTTGATGCGGCGGCCATCGATAATGCTGAACTTGGCTCCAAGCCCCCAGCCCAGGACAAGATCGATGCCGTCACCGTCAAGGCGCAGGTTCTTCTCGACCGCGCTCAATTCTCTCCCGGCGAAATCGACGGCAAGCTCGGCGAAAACGCCAAAAAAGCCCTGAGAGCCTTTGCCGAGGCCAACAGCCTGACCGCCGATAGACCGCTCACCCCAGAGATTTGGACGACGCTATCGGGCACCAGCAAAGATCCCGTCATCGCCGAATACACGCTCACCGAAACCGATGTGAAGGGACCTTTCCTGAAAAACATCCCGGCGAAGATGGAGGCCATGAAGGACCTCAAGGCGCTCAGTTATACGAGCCCGCGGCAGGCGATCGCGGAAAAATTCCACATAAGCGAGGGCCTGTTGACGGCGCTCAACGATGGAAAGAAATTCGATCGCGCCGGGGAACGTATTTTCGTTACCAACGTCCCGAACAAGCCAGCCAAGCTCACCATCGGCCGGATCGAGGTCGATAAGGTGCGCCAGACCGTCAAAGCGTTCGACCCATCGGGCGCGCTGATCGGCTTCTTTCCGGCAACCGTCGGCAGCGAAGAAAAGCCGACCCCGAGCGGCAGCTTCAAGGTCACTTCTGCAGATGCCAATCCGACCTACCGATATAATCCGGAGTATAAGTTCAAGGGCGTGAAATCCAAAAAGCCATTCACGATCAAGCCCGGGCCGAACAATCCTGTAGGATCATACTGGATCGGATTATCCGCGGAGGGATATGGAATCCACGGCACGCCCAATCCTTCCAAAGTCAGCAAAGCCGAATCCCACGGGTGCGTCCGGTTGACGAATTGGGATGCCGTCTTGCTCGGCGAGAACGTCAAAAAGGGAACGCCGGTAGTGTTTGTTGACCAACCCCAGGCCAAAGAATAAAGGCCGCCTTCTTAGTTGGCGGCCTTTTCCAGCAAGGGGCGCTAAACGGATTGCTTTAGCGAGGTAGCGCCGGCGGCAGGGCTTGAAGGATTTTAATGGAAGCGCCTGGTCATGGCCGAATCCGATGGTCTTCTTGTCGCATGCCCGCAATGCCATGCCTGGCCGATGGCCGCTGGTCGAGCACCCTCAAGGTGGCAAAATTCCAGCGAGATTATTTTTCGCTGTCCCAAATGCGGACATCGCGAGTTATTTAATCTGAGAGCCGAAAGCCAACGGAGGCATCCCTCACCGGCCTTACAAACCACGTGAAGCTCGCCGCTCGGGAACTTAGGAACCGGCAGCGAGTTTTATCCGTTAGTTCAAGTATCCCACTTTCCGGCGGTCTAAAGCCGGGACGGGTTAGACCGCTCTTTTTTGCGGAGCGGTGATGGCAGCTCGCCGAGAGATCAGAACAGCGCTTCTTTTATCGCTGGGACTTGCAGTCTTCTCCTTTGGAGCAGCCTTTCTAGCCACGAACTCTATTAGATAGGCGAAGAAATGAGCGACGACCAAACGATTGAACGAAAAGTGATAACGCCAGCTGAGCGCGAAGCGCGCAAGGTATTTGCGGCAGGCGAAGCGAAAAAGGCTCTCAGCGAACACGAAAAGGCGCAGAGGGCCTTTCATGAAAATCGGGAGCGACTGAAAGCAGAACGGTTAGCGCGCGAGGCAAAAGCGCTGAAGACAAATAAATAGCTCGCTGTTCTGGTTTGCGGCCTTATCCGAAAATGTTGGGAGCAACCATATTCTTGGTCGAAGATGAAGGCCTGATCCGGCTGACGCTAGCGGACATGATTGAAGAGTTTGGGCATCGCGTGGTTGAGCACGAAAGCTGCCGCACAGGCCTCGGAAGGCTAGGCGCAGTCAAGAGGCGGCGAACCATCCTGCGGGAAATGGAATGAGCGGCCAGGCATGCTGATTGTCGTTGGCGGCTTTCGGCGATGCCGGCCTTACCTTCATTGCGGATGTTTGGTTGGCTTTAGGTGCCGCTCCATCCAGCGCCGACTTCATCAATTCGATTGGTTCGGGCTCAAAAATCGATGTAATTTTGCCCATGACATTTTCCTCTCGGACTGCGCCCCTCAATGAGGCGGCAATGAAGTGGGTTTGTCCGTTCACTACGGAACGAAACCAAGACTAATCCCATTTGCGGCTGATCCCGTCTGCAACTTCGAGAACAATTTTGGGGTACGGACTCAGGTCCGCGCACTACCTCTTCCGAGAGGGTTGACGACAAACAAACCGGAGGGTGGCATTAGTGCTGCGGCCCGAGAGTTTGCGCCGAGGCCATCCGCCGGCTTCTGGAGTTAGGACTGAGAGCGAACAAGTGAGGCGCTGGCTCCGCTGGGAGGGCCCCGCAATGCAATATCCGCATTGGTTGATGGTAGCCGGAGCCGCCCTAGTGGCAACAAGGTGCGAATGCGCGCCGGCAACTCGACGTCGTCGAGGGGTGTAACATCCGGCAGTTCTGGCGTTGGAGGGAGCATGGTTCGCTCCCTCGTTGGCCCAAAAGAAACGGCCCCCAGCGCGGGGGTTCACGCTGGGGCCCCTTGGGGGTTTTTGCGCTGGACGCTCGACGCTACAAGCACAACGCAGCGACCCTGGCACGGTCCCGTTCACCCCGAACTCGACCTTCTGGATTAACCCGATCGGGATAGTGGTACCCTGTCCATAATAGTCCTGGGTCAGCTTGACTGTGGCAGGGTTTCGGTCTGGAAAACGCCCGACTCGGGGCCGCAGATTTCGATAATGCCCAACGTCCGCACCAAAATTCCCATAGTGGAAGTCATCGCGCCCGATGGCCAGAAGTCCCTTTGGGTTGCGGCGGTGGCGAAGGCCAAGGCTGTGGCGGCTGTGAAACAGGTCATTCCAACAAACTACGCTGCAGTGCTCTCTAAGCGACGCCTAACGCTTACCCGGAAGTTGGAAGTGCTCCGGCGCGGCGAAGTGCGGAGGATCAAGTTATGACTGGTCGGCAACCTCTTTCAATCACCACCTTTGCCGGACCGCCCTCATTAGCCCGCTGCACGCCCTTACCATCGTGATCCGCAGGGACGCCAAGACGGTCCCGGTCAGGTCCATCCTCTACGCCGATGTTGGCGCGCATCGGCGCCATGCGGGCATTGAACCGAAACGTCGAGCGGGCGTTCAATTCCAATCGCAAAGACCCGCATTGGGCCCGGCGGAAGCTGAAACGAGACATGGCGTAGGTTCGCGGAGCTGACACCCGAAAAGAGGCCGCAAGACCCGCACATGGACGGGATCGGCCTTCGGTTCGAAACGCTGGAACACGGCGGGGAATATCCCGACACTGTGCCGCAAGCCATCAAGCTAATCGATGCCGAGGGCCGCTCCTGCATCTACGTACCGATCACGCAAGACGGCAAGGTGGTCGATAGCCAAGGGTATGCGCCGGAATTGGACGGCGAATGATCGTCCTACGATGCGGACTGCTTTTCTAAGACAGCAATCGCCAAACAGACCACACCAACGCTACCCAGACCGCGAGGAAGGTCACAAACTTCAAATACTGAAAAATAAGGCGAGCACGACTCGGCATGATGGCTCCGCCCTTGAAAACAGTGAGCGTGGCCTTCCATGTTTGCCAGTGTAACAGCGATGCCCTGGTGCAGTCGGTCCGGTCCCTTACGCATGCGGATGAGGACGGTGAGGCGGCTTCAAAATGTCGCAGGAACGGCAATCAAAAGCGCCCGTTTTAACCTCTGCGTGAAAGTGGTCTGTTTTGAAATCACGAGTGGCCTAGTTTGAATCTAACGTAGTTTTCCGGGGTCGCGTCTGGAATAAAATTACAAAATATACTGGAAATAGCTGGGAGCGTTTTTACAAATGGCACCAACATGACCAAGAGCATTTTGGACAGAGTATTTTGGACGATGTTGCGTATTGGCGAAAGCGGGCACGAGAAACAATGGCCAAGGCTGCCGCCACATATAAGCCGGAAGTCAGGGAAGGCTTCTGAGGGTAGCTAATGAGTACGAGGAAATCGCTCTCCGGGCTGAACGAAGAGCCGATCGGGCCAGCGGTAGAATTACGTAGTTCTACGGAGAACGATCGGCGGCAAATTTACGGTTTGTTAAAAACCGAATTAGGACACCCCAAAATCTAATTAGGACACTGGGGGTTAAATACGGACAGCACCCGCACACCGGGTGCTGGCCGAAATAGGCCACTCGCGAAATCGAAACAGGCCACTCATTCGGCTGGCGTTTCCGGCTTTTGCAGCGGCGCGGATACCAACCGGTAGTTCGGGGTGTTCGCTGCCGTGAACAGTTCCAGGGTCTTACCGCAAACTGTACAGTCAAAACCGTAAGTCTCGCGCGGTGCCGCGTTGAGTTCGGTCCGCTCGTAAATCGCGCCGCATGGGCATGTGACTTGGGAAGTTGAAGTTGTCATCCAAACCATGCTTTTGAACCGGCGTTGGTTCCGGAACGGTTTGTGCGCTGGCGGGAATTTTAAAGGCTGGGGCAGCAGCCCGGCACGGCCTCGGCTGCCACGAGCTGGGGCCGCCCAGCGGCCGCGTGTTGATCGAGGGTGGTTGATGAAGAGCGGATCAAACGCCCGCCTAGTGGGCTTCGCTGAAGCGCCGATAAATAAGACGAAGCCTGCCTGCGCTCATGAGGCTGAGCCTGGACAACGATTGTGTATCGTCGCAAGTCACAGCAAGTATTGATGGCCGCCTGATCTGAGATCATCAGCTTGGAATTTGGAGAGCCGCTTTCGGGCGGCTTTTTTCTCTCGAGCGACCAACTAGATCGGCCGCCTGCAAGTGTCAGTTCCCGGAAATATTGAAGGACGCTAAGGGCGCAGAGATATGCACACGACCGGTCGTCTACGCCCGAAAGCTTGACTGTCCTATTTCCCCGCCGCGAGTGCCAAAGAAACGGCCCCAGCGGTGCTGTCGTGCTGAGGCCGCTCTAATTCAGACGCCCGATGGGGGACAGGGGATGTGCTCTATCGGGGCCTCCCCCAGCAGCATTGGAATAATCCAGTGCGGGTAAATACAAGCCGCTCGCGCGAAAAAGGTTCCAAGCGCCCTGTCCTAATTTGTCGGAAAGACTGTTTTAATTAGGACAGCACCCGGAAAGGCGCCGAGCTTTCGCTCCGAAGTAAACCGTGAGCGCCAAACCCGTCACGATTAGAAGCACAAAGGAAAGTTGGCTCATTTCTTTGGCTCCGAAAACCTCCGGTTTCATTTAGAGGAAGGTGAGCACTTTTAGCTGAGTCGGGGAATATAACGCGCCGGCTACGGGCACGCTTTCCCACCATGGGGAATTATCAAACCAGCAAATCAGACGGGCTTCTTGCTAGATGGCCTGACACCGTCCGCCGACGGCAGGCCAAGCGTCTCGCGAGGATGGCGACAGAGGCTTTTCCAAAATCCGGAAGGCTAAGCAATGCCTCATCCGACATTTCGCGCACCTGTCCGACGGTCTTCAGGCCGGCCGCGAACAGCGCGTCCTTTATCCGCGTCGGGAATCGGACTTCGCGGACTGGTGTGTCATCCGGAAGCTCTGGCGTCGGCTCGAGCTCGCTCATTTCCGCTTCGCCTTCGGCCCATCACCTGGAGCGGGTGATTGCTCGCCGTCCAGCTAAATCGATCATCGACATTGCGACAGGGGAGAAGCCTGACCGCGATCCTACGCCAGAGGAACAGGGCAAGGACCCGGCTGCGGTGGCCATGGGCAAAAAGGGCGGTAAGGCGCGAGCTCAGGTCGCGGGTGCTGTCCGTATTTAACCCCCGGTGTCCTAGTTGATTTTGGGAGTGTCCTCATTTGCCTTCGTTAACTTTTCCGATGTGAGCAATATTGAGCTGATGTCTGGAACCGGACATGTGAGAGTACCCGATCACCGCACCGGATTCGGCTTCTATCGGTGACTGAGAGCGTTGTGCTCCCGCCCGATCTAAGGAGTGCGACATGAGCGAATATCACCGCGTGCCATCAACATATCTTTCCCCTCTAGAGCGCCCTCGCTGCCCGGCTTGCGTTCAGGCCCGGATGTTTCTTTCTAAAATTGAGCCCGGACAATCAGGCTCCGACCGGCGCACCTTCGAATGCCAGAAGTGCGGTCACGTTCACACGATGGTCGTCTCAAATGATCGAACGGAATCCAGCGTGAGCGGTTGGCTTTACGGAGAGCTAGGTACGCCGGACTGAGGGACGAAGGTATGAAATATGCGCACAGCAATATCGATCGACATGACTGGGATGCCAGAGCATTCGAAGCGCTGGCAAATGCTAAAAAGTTACCGCCCGGACCGAAGCGAACCGACGCTATAAAAAAGCATGACAATTACGCGTTGCTGCAGATATGAAAGACCTGCTGATGAAAGAGCCAACGGAAGTGAAGTAAAAGGCGCCGGCTCATATCTAGGAAGGTAAGGTCGCCTCAGTTGGCGGCCTCTTTCTTTTCTAGGTCGATCTTCATTTCTACGGGTTCGCTTTCTTCCGCGTCGTAGATTTGCGACACGTTCATCGCGAAAGTGCGAAACCATCGCAAGCGAGTGGACGCGGGCCAGCCCTTTTTCGCCCGCTAGCGGCAATACTCCTCCCGGCGCCCCTTCCCCCATTTGGGCAGCATTCCCCACAAGGTTGAGTCTTTCAAGTCCTGCGATTTGGGGGCAGTGTCCTAATTCCCTGCCGCGAGTGTCAAAGAAACGGCCCAGCGCGGAAAGCAACCCTAACCGGCTGGCTTTTCTTTGCGCTCATGGGATGGCTCGCCACGGTTTTCGTCAGTCTGCTCCGCATCCCCGGGCTTTTTGCCAGCCATATTGCCGGGATTGTAATGAAACTTGCCCTCAGGATTTTCGCCGGGCTGCTTCTCATTCGGGTTCTTGCTATTGGCCATTGGGCGCTCCTTTGAAGATAAGGTCACAACAGAACCGAACTGGTTAAGTTCCGACGCCCAGATTTACGCAGTGTCCTAATCTGCCGTAGCGATCCGAACAGTTACGAGTGGCGGGTGAGCTACGAAAAAGATGGCCGCGGTCTGTACTAACACACGGTGAGCAGCCGTGACGCGGACGTCGCGAGATGCCATCGAAATGACGAAGCGCGACCTCGGCCACTTGGACTATCCGGGCCTGCGTATCTGCGCCTGGTATTCACAGCCCATGAGCCCATGAGTGCACCGCGCAGTCCGCGCAACACGGCGCTTCGTTGTTTGTTCTCGAAATTACGGGCACCGAAGCCTTGAATTTTTCCGGCTGGGCGTGAACGCTTTACCTCTCATCGTCCAGGGACGAACCTGCGGCCGGCGATCTCCTGCCGCCGTCCGCAACCCGCCGCAAAAAGCTGATTCCGAAATCTTTAATAAATTCGGACGCAGCATCGAGAGCGGCAGGTGCACCATGCGTAATCATGACTTCGTGTCCGATGGATTCCTGGCGTTAATTGTGGCCGGCCTTCTGCTGTTGTGCTCGATCTTGGTCGTTATCGCACTCCACTAGCGGGCCGGGTGCGCCCTCACCTCTCACCGTCCGAATGCACACAAAGATAAAGGCGTGATCTCGCGCGTCCGTCAGCTTGATCATGTGCGCACGGGACAAGTGAGGGACCGCCGGCGCGATCGGGTGGAGTCGCTCGCGGCAGGGGTAATCCTTGATGGGTAGGAACGCGTTTTAGAAATTCCGCGTTGACCATTTGCGGCGGGGGGTCCTCTCTCCGATGTGTGTGTAACACCTGCCGCGAGCGGCCCCGGCCCTTGCGGCTCCGCAAGACGGGGCCGTTTGGCGGGAACCGACCCTCAAATGCACAACGCCCGCCCGAGCGGAATGGCAGGACGGCAATGCGATATCTCGAGCCGGCAATCCTAGTTTTGGCATATGCGCTGATATCGCCCGCGTTTGCGCAAACCTGTTGCCCGGCCGGCTGCGTGCAAGAGGCCAATCGGTGCGTGACCACGGGTCCGAATTGGACCGTATGCACGCCCATCGCCTGCGCCGGGGATTCTCAAAAGCCGTCCGGCGGGTCCTCTGGCCCTACGCGCGAGCACCCAAAAAGCGCGGTGCTCGCCCGCCCGCTACGCACAGCGCGTACTTACGTGGCCCCACGTCAGATTCCCCCGCAGTGCCCACTGACGAATCCGACCAAAGCACAGGTCGACGAGGCGACCAATCAATGCGTGAACGCGTTGACCGGAAGTGCGCAGTTGCGGGATTGCTTTTTCGAGGACGATGCCGGCAGGGCCGAAGACAAAAGAACTGGCCTGAGCTGCCCTGATCGTCAAGCTGCGTTGGCTAAGCAGTGTCGAAAACGCTGCGCCAACTACGCGTCCGATACGAACCATTTGGTGTGCACCGGCAGCTATCCGAACACCGTCTGGCATATCTCCTTTGGAGATATCTCGGCCGACTCCGGTGATTCCGCGCGTGTGGAGCGCTGCGGGCCTCGGCTAAGAAGCATCTTCGCGAAAAAGCCGCCACCGGGTTGAGAGCGGTGACGGCTTTCAACTTGCCGGAAGCCTGCCAGAGTGGAAACCCCGACGGCTGCGATCTGGCCGTGTCTGTCAGGCTAATCATTTGCGCACGGGCGGCGCAACGACTATGGGCCTACCTCCTCCTGCTGGAGTTCAAACTTGCCCCGCATTTTATTGACGACGATGGTTAAAACTGCGCCGCACTTGGCGCGTTCGGCCCGTCCAAACCGAATTCCCTTAATTGCCCAGTTCGCATCCTCGGGCGATTTAGGCGCAAGATGTTCGATCAGGACTCCCACGAAGGGTTCGCATTGCCGATCCGAATTTTTGACCGCGACGGTAATCGTCCGTTCGAGGGTCTCGCGCGGAACTCGCTTTCGATCGGAAGCTCGTCGTTTCGTCCAAGGCCGCGGCATCGAATTGCTCGCAGCTGACCCGGCAGATCCGCCACTCGGCAAATACGTAAGGGCTTTCCGGCAAGGCTTTGAGCGCCGGCCGGTCGATCTCCTCCAATAGCTTGCGGCGGGTCACGCCGAGCCGCCGGATCGGCCGCTGCTCGTTGAGCCGGGTCAGCAACTCGGCGATCGCCGCGTTGACCTCGGCGAGGCTGTGGAAGGTGCGGTGGCGCAGCCGCCCGAGCAGCCAGCGCTCGACCATGAGGACCGCCTGCTCGACCTTCGCCTTGTCCCGTGGCCGTCGCGGCCTGGCCGGCAGAATGGCGGTGCCGTAATGCGCCGCCATGTCAGCGTAGCTGCGGTTGATCTGCGGATCATAGAGGCAGGCCTTGATCACCGCGACCTTGGTGTTGTCCGGCACCAGCAGCGCCGGCACGCCGCGATCGCCTCGAAGGCGCCGACATGGCCGCTGATCCAATCGGCGAGCCCCTGCGTCCAGGTTGCCTGCGCGTAGGTGAAGCTCGAAGCGCCGAGCACCGCTACGAAGATTTGCGCGGCGCGCCGCTCGCCGGTGAGCCGGTCGATCACCACCGGCACGCCGTCGCCCGCATAGTCGACGAACAGCTTGTCGCCGGCCGCATGCGACTGGCGCATCGTCACCGACAGGCGGCCTTCCCAGGCACGGTAGAGCTCGCAGAAGCGCGAATAGCGATACCCGCCGGGTTCGCCCGCGATATACTCTTCCCACAGAATCGACAGCGTCACGTGCTTGCGCTTGAGCTCGCGATGCACCGCAGCCCAGTCCGGCTCGACCTGCCGCCGATGGCCCTGCCTGGTGCTGGTGCTGGTACCCGCGAACAGCCGGGCCTCCAGCACAGTGTCGGTGACGTCGTCAGGCAACGGCCAGGTCAGCCCTGCCGCCTCGAACCGGCGGATCGTCAGCCGAACCGTCGAAGGGGCCGTCCCCACCCGCCGCGCAATCTCGCGGGTCGGCATCCCGGCCGACTTCAATCTGATCACATCGCGCACATGGCGCATCGCAAGCCTCTCCGTCGGCATCCAGGTCCCCCTTCGCAAAGCCGAAAGGCGGGACCGTAGCGGAGCCAGAAGAGGCCGCGTCACCCCGGGCGACATCATCCCGGAATGGTGGGCGAGATCATTCCGGAATCGTGGGCGACATCGAGCGGAATCAGCAGGTTCGGCGATCAGGTTGCTGATCCCAAGCCACCGCGGGCCGCTTTGGTCAAAAGCCACGGTGGTGAGCGCTGCGGAAACGTCGGGACAAAGATCCCGGCAGGTACGGTTGAGAGAGGCGAGCGCAAGCGAACCCTCGATGAAGTGTCGAAATCGGATTAGGTGATGTCAAAACCGAGGGTTGACCCTACCTTCGGGATCAGTTCGGTGGATGCCCTGATACTGACCGAGCGACATCCGGCATGTAGATGGCGCGAAGCTTGTAAGGAACGCGAGAACCTGGCCGGCGATGCCAAGGGAAAAGGCTCAAGCGGCTCCAACCGCAAGGCCGAAAGTACCGATGCGCCGGAGAGGAGCGGACTGCTCCGTAGTAGCGACGAAGCGGCTGTAATGGTCATGGAGCGAAGGGGCGGGTCATCGACGTTGAATCGGGCCAACTGGCAACGGGAGGAGCCCGAAGTTCAACGGCAGGCGGCAGCCTTCAATCGATGGCACGAGCCGGATGATGCGAGAGTATCAAGTGATGCGCGTAAGTCACAGCTTCCTAGACGGCACCAAGGCTACTTGCGAGCTCTGTACCGTCAACCGATCTCACGTTTCGGCGTGCCCTGATTTCTTTGACAATGTTGCGCCGCTTTCCATGCGCGATTTTCCGCAGGACCGCAACGAGAATTTCGGGCGCCACGTCCTTTGGAATGACACAATAGACGTCCGCCGCGGCGGCTATAATCGATTCTCGGTCTGCAACAGACGCGGTGAAAAACACCAGTCGCGTGAAAAGATTCTTGGCGTTGGCGATGGCGAGGATTTCTGGCCGATGAGGTCAGGCATTGAGACGTCAATAATCGCGATGTGCGGTAGAAAATTTCGAATGGCTTCAATACAGCCCGCACCGTCACTCCAACATGCAACAACTTTGAAGTCATGTTGCGCCCAAGTACGTTCCTCAAGCCCTCCAGAAGATGGGGTGTTGGTCTGCGATCACCACGGTGACGCAACGCATACGATGTTCCTTTTCCATCACTAACTTTCGCGAGCATGCGCGCCAAGAAAAAAGGCTCCCGACCGAGAGCCTTGTTGTCGCACTGCAAGAGCAACGCCCTTTGTAAGCTGAGCATCATACCCCTGCGCCGTAGTAATCATTCACCGAGCGGGCTCTCGCAGGATCGTTCCAATTCCAAGAATTGTCATTGCTATACTTTGGCGCCCCCTTGAGCTGGTTCTCGGTAATGCCGGTGCGATAACCACCAAGGTTGGTGTCGTACTTCAACGACTGCCAGGGCAAGGGATAATAGTCATCGCCGATGCCGAGAAAGCCGCCGAAGCTCAAAACAGCATAGGAGACTTTGCCACTCGTTTTGTCGATCATCACCCGCTGAATGGAGCCGATCTTCTGGTTGTCCGCTCCATAAACCGCAGTGCCCTCCACCTTGTCACTGCCAATGAGATTTCCCGTCTCTCGATCTTCAATAGCCATGGTGTCCTCCTAAGTTTTCGATTGTTTCTCCAATCCGTAGTGCTCCTAAATGTTCCTAAGAGCATCGACTCTTTCGCCGAAAAGTCTGTTCAAAACGTAACACTGGAACTATCAAAAGATCACTCGGCCGATTCTTCAGGCAGCTTCGAAGGACGTGCCCGCCGTATTCGTGGTGCCAAAGCAGATTAAAACTTTTGCGGTCGCCTATGATCATTTGGTCGAGGTCACCCGGTCGGAAATGCTCTTGCCCGCCGCGTCGCCGACGCGGCCGACTTTTGCCGAGATTTCGCCAGCGGCTGATTTTGCCCCTTCGATGGTGAGGCCCTGCTTGCGAGCTTCCTCAGTGACGGCTCCCATCACTCCTTCTGCACCTTTGGTTGCCCGGTCGGCTTGTTCGGCGGCGAACTCGACGGCTTTCGATTTTACGGTGTCGCTGGTTTCGCCAAGATAAGCGGCTTCCGCCTCGCTCGGCGGCAACGCGGCTGCAATCCCCGCGCCTATCGCGAGCCCGAAAGCGCCCAACGCCAATGGCTGCGCCTTGAATAGCTCCGTCAGATTGGATCGGGCCGTTTCGAACATCTCCGCACCTGCTCCGGGAATCGATCCGGCATAGTCGGAAACGGCGTTGGCTTGCTTCCTTCCGAAGCGGCCTGCGTTATCGAGTGCGGCCGCAGCGCCATCCTGTAAAGTTTCGGTCGCTGAACCGATTCCGCCGCCAATCGAACCGGCGGCCGACTTCAGGGTGGAACCGGCGGCCTCGAATCCGCCGTTGGCCGCGTTCGGAATACGATCAAATCGGTTGCGGACAAACTCCCCTGCCCTTTCCACGGTTCGGCCACCAGTGAAAAGCCACAAAATGCCCATGCCGATCAGTGCCGCCGACAACGGATTTTGGCGCGCGGCATCACCAAGATCACGGATGAAGTCCGATCCTTTTTCCGAAACATCACTCATCGCACCATCTCCTTCGCCGCAATCTTGTCGCGTTGCACCTGATCGAGCGCCACCGAGGGTTTGAGGGCATCACCGGAAAGACGGCTCAATCCAGCCGCTATCAACACTGCCGAGACCAGCGCCGCGCCCGCTCCTGTGAGTAGGTAGGCGACGGGCTCAGAAAACCCGCCCCGTATCAACCCCGCTGAAACCGCGAATAACAACAGCACCAATGCCGGCATCAGGACGACTGCGCCCGCGCCGATCATGGCGGCGCCCCGGCCGACCTTGCTTGCCTTTTCCGAGAGCTCGGCGCGTGCCAGTTCAAACTCATTGCCGACGAGCTTGGCAAGCTGTCCGACCGCATCGCTGAAAAGTTCCGGTATCGACCGGTTATTTGGTGATTTCATCGCGATAACCTTTATTATCTGCATGTGACTGGTTCGGGACGCTTCCTGCAAATCTGTCCTGACGGGAGCCTGAGCCTTCCGTGTCATTCGCGGAACTCTTCAGAAATCGCACGACACCAAACCCGGCGAGCACCGCCATTCCGAGGAACGCGGTTGGCTGCCGGCGCGCAAACGATTGTGCACCCTTCACCAGATCATTGAAGCTTCCCGTCCTGATCGTCTCGGCGACCCCTTCGACCTGAGATGCTGCCTGCCGGATATAGGTTCCGGCAATCGGAAGGTCACTGTCAAATTCCCGGGCGGCGCGACGGATCGTATCAGCCAGGCTGCCGACGTATTCCGCGCCGGCGCTCTTCTGACCGTCGACGGTCTGCTTGAGCTTGTCCGTTGCATGCGATGCGACATCCTTTGCGGCATCTACGAAGTCCGATGCGTGGCCCTTGATCGCTTCCGAGGAAGACCCGGCCATATCGATCGCCTTGTCCTTCAAGTCGCGCCCGGCGGAAACAGCCTGGTCGGTCACGGTCTTTGCCGCGGTGGCGGCTTTTTCGAAGCCATGAGGTGCTGTGCCCGATCCCGGTTGATCCATGCTCCTAAATGTTTGGTCAGCCATGGTCGGTCCCTCCTTGAGCGCTTGGTTGATGATCGTCATGTGTCGGTTCGAAAGCGGTCGTCACCGCAGTCTCCGCAACGCGCCGCACCCGCTGTCCGATGTCCTGTGCGGCCTTGCCTATGCCGTCAGGCGTAAGGCCTTCCTCTTGAGCCTGCCGGGTCGCTTCGTCGACGACTTCACCGACGGTGTTCTTAGCGGCCTCGAGGCCTTGCGATGCGGCGTCCTGAGCACGTCTCTTTATTGCGGTGCTGGCGTCGCCAACGAGGTCATCCTCGACGTCGGAGCGGGGCAGCGCGCCCGCGATCAGACCGCCGACCAGTAAGCCGACGCCCGCCACCAACAGTGGATTTTGTTCGATCGTTCCGAAGAAAGTCTTTCCCGTGCGTTCGGTGAGATCGGATGCCTTGTCCCGGACCGCCCTGGCAGCGTCCAGCCCGGCATCTGTGGTGGTGCCGATCGCCCTCTGACCGACAGCTGTTGCGCCGGACGCGAAGGCTTGGAAAGGCGCAGCGGCCGAACTGGCTGTACGGATGCCAGCGTCCCTAAGATCGGTCGCGCGATTGGGAACTGAGGTTCCGGACGCCGCCGCCTTCTCTTGAAGCTTCTGTGAATTCGAGGCGAGCGTAGCCCCAGCCGCATCGGCCGCCCGGCTCACCTGATCGGTTCCGCCGGATGCGGCGGCGCTTACGCGATCAAGCTGGTCGGACGCGTACGCCTTCGCAGTGGATACCGATTCTCCAACCTGATTTCCGAATTCGCGGGCCCGACGACCGACCTCATCCGAAAGATCGGACGCCATTTCACCGGCCTTTCGCGTGGCGGACTGCCCGGTTTTTGATCCAGCGAGAAACAGGCCCGCGCCCACCATCAGCACCGGGAACGGTAGGGTTCGCGCCAGCCGCAGCAGTGGATACGCGACGATTGCTCCGACCGCCACGGCCTGCATCGGATTCCTGCGGGCGGCAGCAGTGACGTCGTTTAGCAGCCGCTCTCGCCTGCTTTTGATGTACTCCGACACCTCCGCCTTGATGGCGTCGGGCTTGATGCGCTGGCGGATGTCGCTCGCTGTCTCCGCCACGCTGGTACGGAGCTGCTCGACGGTATCGGTCAGGCCGGTCCGCGTTTGCTCTGTTTCGCGTTTGATCTGCTGCAACGAACGGGTGTCGGTCTGTGGCATGACGCAATCCTCTGTCACCAACTTATTTGACGCCTGAACCCCTACTGATGGCATTAGTTCCCGACGACGCTCCCGGAGCGATTCCTGGGTTTAAGCCTCAACTGTGGCCTTCCGGCGAGCGAGGCGGCTCTGTACCTTGCCGGAAAGCGGAAGAAATCTGACTGGGGTCGGTTATTGACGCACGACAATGCGGACCGCAGCCGCATTTCTAGAAAAATTTCTGACGGCGTAATCGTGTCTCGCTTTCGATCAAGCTATGGCGGGCACCGCCTTCGGTGTTCGCCCACCCGCTACGCGCAGCGCGTGGCAGCGACATATCGACCAAGGTAGCAGGGGCATATTGACGCGGGCTCATCGTGAATACTGATGCCGGGGCTGGCTTGCCAGCGAGGTAGGGTCGCCGCCCGAAGGCACCGAAAAACATTTCGTAGCGGAGGTTTGCTGCGCGCTTCATGAACTGCGTGTTGATTAACTACCCGGGCAGCCGAGAAACGTCGGTGGGATAGCGGCGTCATGCGGATCCGCGGCACGTTGGATGAGAACCCACGGCCAATGGCGATGTGCAAGACGGGTAATTCCATTGCCGCCAGCAAAGGAAGTCGGACCGGTAAGAGCGCTTCCGCGCAACACGATGCACGCCGAATTGTGTTCTCCACACTGAATAACGACGCATGATGTAGGGAACGGATTTCAGTCTTCCGCCTTATCAAATTGGACAAGCGTTACGATGAACCCGTTGCCCTTCCACCGGCATCGGGTTTTTCGCATCGTGGACAGTTCAATCCGTTCGACAATGAAGGCGCGGCAATGTTATGGACAGTTGTAAAAGAGGCGGCGGCAAATTGGTCCAGCCATAAAGATTCTCGACAAGGCGCGGCTCTCGCCTATTACTCGGTGTTCTCGCTTGGACCAATCATTGTAATAGCTATCGCCGTTGCCGGATTCTTCTTCGGTCAAGAGGCCGTCAGCGGGCGGGTGGCGTCCTCGATCAAAGACATGCTTGGGGACACCGGTGCGAAAGCGGTTCAGGCGATGTTGGCAGATGCAGGTCGGCCCCGAGAGGGTTTTGTCGCAACGCTGCTCGGCCTGGGAGCCGTGATCTTCGCAGCCATTGGGGTCGTGGTCCAGCTTAAGGACGCTCTGAATACCGTTTGGGAGGTGGGCGAAACGTCGGGCCAGGGCATTTGGCACTTCATCCGTAATTATATCGTTTCACTCGCCGCCGTCCTCGCACTGGGCTTCCTCCTCTTGGTATCACTGCTCGTAACCGCCGGGCTTGCGGCTTTTGGGAAATATGCCGCGCCACATGTGCAGGAGTGGCTTTTGCACCTCGTCACCATTTTGGCATCTATTGGCGTCATCTCGTTGCTTTTTGCGATGATGTTCAAGTGGCTCCCTGACGCGGCGGTTGATTGGTACGACGTTTGGCTCGGAGCGGTCGTTACTGCCGTCCTTTTTGAACTCGGGAAATCCGCCATAGGATTTTACATCGGCAAGCAAGGATTGGAGTCTACGTACGGGGCCGCAGCATCGATCATTGTCATCTTGATATGGGTCTATTATTCGTCGCAAATTATCCTGATGGGTGCGGAAATTACGCATGCCTTTGCAAAGCACAAGGCTCCGTTAGAAATCTCGAACAGTCCGGCCGGTGAAACTGCCTCAACTTGGACCGGTGCGGCGGATTTATAGCTCCGATAAGCTCGATCGAGCAACTTCTTCGTCGGAGTTGGCAATACGGTGCGTCGAGGTTACGGATACCACCGCGGCTATCGCCCCCCGGCAGATGGCGCTTTGTGGGGGCGTATCAAAAGGGCGCTAACTGACGTGGCCTCATTTATTCTATATGCGTGTTCTTTTTCTATGGCCATCCGCCGCGATCCGCGGGGCTGATACTTTTTCCCCTGACCCGCTCGCGTTGTCGGTCCAATCGCGTAACTGAGCAATGGAGATTAGCTGTCGATCTAGGTGACGGCTGCCAGGCGCTGCTAAAGACCCCTCAACTAATGGCGCCAGGAATTCGACGGCGCATCCACAAACTTTTTGCGGAAAATCCGCATTGGCGGGAACGGCGCACCG